>Ga0307428_1000233_pt1 | contig 42987 bp, 42 predicted proteins | sample SalMarWE160240MG_FD_202161 | JGI IMG/M metagenome (GOLD analysis project Ga0307428, IMG submission 202161) | Salt marsh sediment microbial communities from the Plum Island Ecosystem LTER, Massachusetts, United States - WE1603-240 | ecosystem: Environmental > Aquatic > Marine > Intertidal zone >...
ATTGCAGCTTCGCGCCGGCAAAAAAGTTGACATGGTACTGCACGATGATCCCGTTCGGTAATGTTGCGTTGATCGAAGTTGGGACCAACGGGCTGATCGTCTCTTCCACGTCTTTCATCTGGCCGTCAAGCGGGCCACCAAGGAATAACAGTCTCATGGATTTTTCTCCTCCCTCACAGGGCATTGTTGACACTCATCCAAAGAGAGTTGTTGATTAAAGCACTTTGAATCTGGATGCGTACACCGCATCAACACCTTTAAGCATTGACACCGGCTTGACTGCTGGTTTATTTGCTCGCGTCTCTCGCACTTTGGCCATTTCGACGTAAAACGCCAAGGATCATTAGGATCGCGTTGGTATCCATAGATGTCTTTCGGAGGCTCCCATTCGTCAGCCAAGTGTTCATAGACGATCGTTCCATCACTTTTGATGCGGTATCGTTTTGGCTTGTATGATTGCGCCTGGTCTGGTTTTGAAGGTGCATTAAATAAACAATCTTTACACAAATCAACTGTGACGAGACGTTGAAAATATGGTCCCCCACGCTTTAAGCACATATACCGATTGTCTCTCGGTAAACGAGCCCGCACACCGCAGTCTGGAAATTGCTCTTGTTCCATTATTCCTCTTCTCCACCCCCACCATCTTCGCAGTCGCTACAGAATTGAGCTTTTTTGTACTCTGGTGGATCACCAACCCACCAGTACGAATTGCATACAAACCAGACATGAACTTCATAGACGTATGCTTCAGCCAATCCCATGCCCTTGTTGCCAGATGTGTCCCGCACCTCAACAATGCCTTCACAGCTAATCAAGCCCGTGTTACCCCCGCCAAAAACTGAGAAGCCCGAAGTGTATACGTGTGTGAATACATTGTAACGCTTTACTATCCACGAACGGCCAGTGTAACCAAACAACCCCACCTCTAAACCACGAATATCCGACCCCCAGTCCATGAAACGGCAATATGAACCACGGCCGCATCCAGGATTGTAATAACTACACAGATCGCCACAATCCAAATCCCATCTGCCAGGGATAATTATATTTGGTGGGCCAGCGGTCCCTTCTTGACCGAATTCGCATTCAATGTTTTCGCAACAGTTGCACCAACCATTGTCAATAGCGTCACTGATCTCTTGAACGATGTCGTGCATCCAGTAATCTAATTCTGCGTCAAATTCATTCTCATCGCAGATTTCCTTCAACTTATTGCGGACTTTTTCGACATCTTCGTCCACCCAAACGTGGTCAGGGCCTACCTCCTCTAATTCCAGGAGTGGGTCGCAACCAACATCGGGATTTGTACAGAGTTGATTCACGTCTTGAATCACTTTGTTCCATGATTCAAAACGATCATCACTGCCCGTTTTTGCCGTGTAGACATTACCACCAGGATTAGGACTAGCCATCGTCAGTCTCGCTCAGATGAAGCTCGTCGTTCGTCGCAATCACGAGCCCGCCGGCCATTTCCTTCGGCGGGAACGTAATCACAACTGTGCCGTCGTCGTGTTGCTGTACCATGTCGTCCGTGAACTCTACTCTCCGAACTCTCTCCCCATCTCGCCACTGCTCTACAATCCACTTGTGCATGGCGCACCTCCTATTAGAGGTGGGGCTTGATACCTTGCCTCCGGGCTATTGCAAGCCCCTGGTTGATCGCCTTCTGCTTGGCGCGTTCCCGGCTTGCCTTGTTGCCGGGTGTATATGGATACTTCTTGCCAGTCGTACCATACTGGTACGCTGGTTGCCCATTTACTGTTGTGTAATGAACAGGCATAGCTACCTCACTGATACAGAGGAGTCAACTTCGCGTAAAGACTCCCGGGTGATTCTTTGATATTATCAGAGGTGATCCGACCTGATTGTTCGATAATGTCCGCAACCAACTGAGAACAAAAGATGCCGCGAACAACATGTCCTTTCCACCAGCCGCGCATCATATATGGTCGGCCCAATTCTGAGTTAGCGTACCTCTTCATAGCTAACAACTCAGTAGTCGTGTACGCAACGCGCGGCTGCATAATGAACCAAGAAAACTCGCGGCGTTGCATCGCTGGTCTCGCTTCCTTGTCCCTCATTTCCTTGAGATACACATTCAAAGGAACACGATGCACGCGAGGTGGCACTGCCTCGTAAATCCACGGTTCGCCACCAATGTACAAAATGATAGCGGCGTGCGTCAAAGTGCTTCCCGTGTTGCGATAGATCGGTCGCACTAGAATACCGCTGTCCCAAAAAAGAACAGAGCCATCCTGCGCAGCCCGAGGACAAAAACCAGGACACTTGTTCAATGTCTGCGGCTCACAACCCGCCAACAGACACAGCAACAACGCTAATGCAATCAGCTTTCTCACATGATCCTCCTAGTCCACCCACGCAGGTCCAACGTCGCGGCCACCGTCGATCTTGTAACGCTTGGGGCCTTGCTTCTCATTCGGATGCCGCAACTTACAGTTTAATCGCCACGTGATACCGTGGCGTGGATTCACACCATGCAACCACTGTGCCGGCTCACGATACCCGGAGAGTGCATTATACGAAAAAGAATCCGTGGCAATCCAGCCTCCATTAACCATCAACTCTCCGTCGATGTCTGACAACGTGCTGGCCGCATGATGGTGCCCAACACAAAAGTAACGAACACGTTGAGCCCCGGCGGCTGATCCAAGAGCCACAAGACCCTTTTGCCGGCGTACCATACCGTACCAAGGAATACCAAGTTGGCTCCGTACATCATCGCCATGTGAGACATTGAATCCGACGCCATTGATGTCCACATTAGCACTCCAGGCATCAGGAATCAAGAACGTCACATTCTCCAACGAGCGACAATGAAGACGAGCGGCCTCGGCGCAAAGGTAATCCCAGTTATCATTCGCGCCGGCGTAGTCCTTTTTAACGGAGCGGCGGCCGTGGTTTCCGGCGAGATACAACACGTTCACATGCTGAAAGTACGCCGCAAGATCACGAAACATCAGCGCGTGAAGCTGGCCAACGGCCAAACAATTTCGGAACATGTTCCGATAATAAGACCGAGACATGTGGCTATGAATCTCGCCGCTGGTGAAGTCACCATAGGCAAGAATCCACAGGACTGGGAAATAGAACTTCGGAGACAACGTATCCTGAGTCCACTCGACCACCGTGTCCACGTATCGCTCGGCTCGACAACACGAGATAGGGAAGTTATGCTCTTCAAGGCCACCAACTTCCTCTTTTCGCACAACCTGGTCATGGTGACCGTCACTCACGTGCATGACCACATGCTCAACGATCTGGGCTTTGCGCGGATGCTCAGCAACAGGGGGAAGCACAGAAAACGGTTTGATTCGCGCGTCCATCTCCTCAACAACCGCCCGAATAATGCCGCCCGCACGAGCCCCAGCCTTCGATTTGCGGCGCTCCAAAAGCAACTCATCACGAAGACTGACAACCTCGGTTGTCAATTCTTGGATTTTCGCATCAGTTGGATCGTAATCGGTGTTCTTGCGTTGGCCACCCGGAACCTTTGCTGTCTGATAGCCATCTGGCCAAGGCACATCTTTGTGAACACGATTCGTTGCGATGTCGGAAACAATGGAGCGGCTCACATTATATTCCGCAGCAATCACAGGTTGCGTCTTGCCTTGTGCCAACTTCGACTTGATCTCCCCGACCTGCACTTTTGTCAGCTTCATTGAATGTCTCCGTTATCAGTTTGCCAGTTCGGGGCTAATACAAAGTCCCGTTGCTCGTCAATGTATCGAAACGGAAGGGCGGCCTTGTAAAACCGCCCTCCCGTACTCTCCCCTTCCTGACTCTCACTTCACGAAATGCAATAGCTTCTCGACCTTGAAGAGCGATTGAATTGCTTCGGTACTCGGCAAAATCCACTTGCCGATGCCCTGGGGATCGACGGGCTTTCGGTACTCTCCACCGCCCATGTCACGGAACCCGGCCGGAATTGACCCGAGTTCTTCGACGGCGATCTTGTCGATCTCGGCCATCGACGGCATGGGGCTATTCGGGTCCAGAGCCCATTCGATCTTCGCATCCGTCGCCCAAGCGTGCATACGCCGCACCGGAACGATGAAATTGAAGCCCTGAAGAGCCATGACACCCTGAGTCAGCATACCGATGTAAGTGCCGTCGTCCTTCAGATACATGCCGCCGCCCGACGAACCGGGAAACGCGACCGCAGTAACCTGATCGAAGACCTTCTTACTCGCGCCGGAACCTTCCAAAAGGCGGCCAACCTGACTGAGAACACCTGTCGTATAGCTGTTGGCACCGAATTGACCGAGCAAACTACCGCAATGACTCAGATCAACGCCGACCGGCGGAATGTAGTTGTGGTCGCCGTGAAACTTCGCAGAGGTATCGAGTGGGTACGCATTCTTGAGGCGAATCATCAATACGGCCAAATCCTCACCGTAATCAGCATCGCTATACTTGATAACCCGACAATCAAGGGTGGTCTCTCCGACCCGGCGGCCGTCTTGGTGACGCTCTGCGACGATCTGGGGGTCCTTGAACTCGACAAGAATCTTCATCTGGCCTTCAGCATCGACAACCTTGCGAATGGTGCGGAGACCATCCACAACGTGGCCGGCGGTCCACACGAACGTCACGGTGTCATTTCCGACTTGTCGCGTGACAAGCGTACCCGACCCTTGAGCGCGATCAGCCTTCACGGTAACGCTGATATTTTGCAGGTACTCAGGGACGGATGCCGAAGGTTCGACGGCGAACGTCGCCACTCCAAACGCGAACACGAGAAACAGGGTCAACAAAACACGGAACTTCATGGGAAGCACCTCCAGTTTAGAGAAAGAAAGGGGTCATGCAGCCAAGTCCACAACTGTGAATTCGTCCGTGCTGCTCGGACTATCCCACTTGATGTTGCCGAGAGCCTCTCCCAACGACATCAACTCTAGGCGTCGGTTTGCATTGATAACATCCAACACACGCTCATCTGACGGCAAATGAATGAGATCAACGATCCAACAACCCATATTCTCATCCATCCCCAATCGGTGGATTCGATCAGCCGACTGGACACGGTATTCAGGCTTCCATGAGTTGGACCAATAGACAGCCATTCTGGCTTCAGTGAGTGTCAAACTCATACCGCCACTTTCAGGGTGCGCGACATAAGCAACACGCGGATGCGCGAAATTGGCCCAGTAATCCAACGGCTCCTCATCTTTGACAATCTGTCCAGCGTGTGTCGTGACGTGGTAACCCCGTCCGTCGCATCGCACTACATCCCAACCTTCTTCGTGGCAAAGTCGCTCGCACCGGTCAACAGACCCAGTGAATCCCGCGAAAATCACAATGCGACCTTGTTCTTCATTCTCCTCCAAAAGCATCTTGAGCGCTTTGTCTTTTGGGCACGGCACCTCGTTTGTCTGGCGAACGTACTTGGGCATCTCTTGTGTACCGTTGCAAGCGGGACACGTGATCTCTGTTTTCTGGAGCCGGCTCACCAATTCTGGGTCCAACAAGTCAATAGCCTGGTAAGTCCGATCTGTGTCATCGGGATCAAACCACTCTGCAATTTTCCCTTCGACACAATGAGTACAGCGCGAAGTTCCTTCCCTCACTTCACGATACTGAAATCCATCACTCAATTCACGCAACAGTGTCATTCCTGTTACAGCGTTTGGTGACGAAGACGCTAGGGCTTGCGCCACGCGCAACGTACTTGGATGCGGCTTGCAGTAGATGCGGCGATAACGCTTCTCAGGCAAATCGAGACAGTCTTTCTTGTGCTTAATGACGACCAGCCCCTTCAATCGACGAGGGAGAAGAGCGACTTCATTAACACTCGGCTCGAACTTGTGAAAGTCACTCGGGTCCTCACACAAGTCAGCCTGATGATTCGGATGGTCTTCAAATTGACCGCACTCGTGACATTTCTTCTCATTGTCTCGCCACCCCTCGACCTTGTTGACAGCCACGCCACTATCAAACTGGTGCAACTTCAAAAACGAAAGTCGAGCACGAAATGACTTATCACTACCCTCGGCCAAAAATCCTGGATAAGCAACTTCAGCCTGAGCCCACCAATCCACAGGTGTCTTAGGCGACGGTGTACCTGACATAAGAATCACGTAACCCTCGGGTCCGTGAATCGAACGAATCAAGTTTGCTATCTTGTAAGCGGCTTGGGTGCGCTGTGCTGTCCACGTCTTCAACTTGGACGACTCGTCAAAAACTATCCCATCTGGGATAGGATCGCCAGGTCGCCAACTATCCATACGCGCCTTGAGCCGGTCATACGTCATAAACTCGACATTAAACAAGTCGAATGGAAAACCCCATTTCCGGAACTCGCGTTGGATGTTTGGAAGACTGGTTTTTGGTCCAACCCACCACCACTCTGTTTTACCTGATCGTTCAATCACTTCTTGAGCCGATAGTGTTTTGCCGACGCCCATCTCGGCAGCCCAAATTTGATAGTGATACGTAAGGCCAGCATCCGTCATATCCTTTTGATGTGCTTTCAGCGGCCGAGTATACTCGTGCAAAATCAAAGGACAGTCAAACGGTGCGTAGATATTTTCTCCCGCCAGGTAACGCATTGACATCCAATTTCGTTGACAATCCTCAATGGACCACATGCGACGAGGGTTCTCTTCATCGTAGCCATGATACTTCGCGCCGCGCATCGCTTTGATTTGATCCTTAAATGCAAAGTCGCTCTTTACAAAGAGAATACGGCCATTTGACACTTCAAATATGACCTGCGCCTGGCGCTTACGCCCGAGATTATCTCGCTTGATCCATTTCATTGATTGAAGTGCCATTATCGTCCTCGCTTGTCTTCGAGTAGATAGGTCACCTGATCCGAAGCCGATCGTCGCCGGCAATCCGTCCAGAGATTGATATTCTCATCACAAAACAAACCGTGAATACGGTTGTAGGCAAATCGCACAGTTGGTTCCGTGTCATTACTGGAGCCAGCCATCACTGCCAATTTCCATTGCGCCAAGTTTCCAGTCACAACAGCAGCCAAAACACCACGAGCCGTTGTCTCAGCAATCACGAATGGCATCCCAGAGGCACACTCCAGAATATCCATCATGTCTTCTTCAGTTGCCACAATAAAGACGCTAATGCTAACATGTGGCAAGAGCTTCGGATTCAATTCAACTCCGGCCTTGGGGTCACGCATAGCGCCTAAACAACTAAGGAATCGCGTGGCTGGCGACAATCGCATCCCGGACCCATCGGCCGCCGTCCCTGGACTGTGACCCAATACCTTCAAAGCCACTCCCAAAAAAGTGGGGAAATCAATATCGGGACGGTGAATGATGATGACTTCTGGTTTCATATTCTCGTGTAAACGCTAAAGAAAGAATGCTGCCGGGGCTCGAACCCGGGACCCACAATGCGTTCGCAATACGTAGCTTGCAGTTTTAGCTCGGTGGCGGCTCCTGCCCAGCATTCCAGTGTTATCTCCACCCTTTAGATTGACAAAACGGCCTCGATACCGCCAGAATTTCCGGAATTATCGGACTCTGGCTTCGGGGTCGTCGTCAAGGGTGCTTCCATCCTGGACCACGGCGGCACCTTCCCGCTTGACATCCAGGAACTTTCTGATCTGATCGGCGATCACTTCCGTTGGAGGCAACTTGGTAAACGGCGTCGAACACTTGACAGCAACCGGCACGTGCCAAGACCACTGCCCCTTCTCGACTAGCCGCGATTTCAACGTCAATGGAATCGCGTTGTGCGGCACCTGATCGCCCAGCATTTCCGGGTTAGCGTCGATCATGGCCTGCGTAAGTGGTAAGTTGGCATAGATACGCTTGGCTTCCGTCCGGGCCGACTTCGTGCCGCAAAAGAACTCCAAGAACTGACCGGTGCTGCGCTCGAAAACGAGAAAGCTGGGGCCATACATACACCCACTTTCCTTCTCGGCCGACTGAGCTTGAATACGCGCAAACTCAGGGTCCTTCAGATCATAGACAGCAACGATGTTGTCCTTGTCCTTCAAGTCGATGGCCTTGGGCCTACGAGCAAGCGGAAGAATGTCGATCTCGTCGCCGAGATCAGTAACCTCGTCGTCTGAAACCGGAATTCCATAATTACCGGGGCCGACGAGTTTCTTGTTGATAGCCTTGCCCTTCGTGTAGAGTTGCAGGCGAGGCAGAAAGTCCGAGGACTTGGCGATTGCGTCGAAATCCATATCGGACCCAATCTGTGTGGATGGGAGTTGAGTCAAATCAACCGGGACCAGAGCATTCTCATCAGGCATTGAAACACCTCATACTGGGGATCAGGAAACAGGAACCAGAAACCAAACTAGCGGCCTTTCGACCGACAAACAACACGTTTCTTCAAGCGCTGAAGAATCTTCACACGTTGGCGTTGTACACTTTCAGGGTCCATGTGAATAGCCCATTTCAAAGCAGCATACCAAGATTCAATCGGCGTTGGACTCGTAGACGCAACAGCCAACGGACCAACTTGTTGTTGATTGATCTCTCCAAGAAGCTCAGTCAATGTTCGCATGTATGGACGTGGTTCAACATTTAGCAACTGTGCTCGCAATGATCCAGTACCAATTTGAGCCCTGTACTGGCGCATGGTTGACATCACAAGAGCTTTGAACTCCCTCAAAGGCAGTGTCATCGCATCAGTCGCATATTCCTTCCACAAGCGGCGAGGAAGTCTTGAAAGATAATACGCGGCCTCCAACGGTAACTCGCCACGATCAATCGCTCTCCTGTACACAAGCAAACGAGACAGCATCGCCATACCTAACATCTTCCGAATCCACGCTCCATTCTTGTGGAGAAGCTGACAAATTTCAGCCTGAGTCATTCCTTCTTTGTCTCGCAGGAGCCGACGAATTTGTCTAGCATACTCAGATGGGCGAGTCGCAAAACGCGCTGCATTAGCCGTGATTTGCATCGCCAAAACATCCTTGTCAGAAAGCCCAAACTTCACGATGCAAGGCACCATGTTAATCCGTATCTCACGAGCGCAAGTAACGCGCCACCGCCCATCAACAACCTCCAATTTCCCAGGCTGCCTTTGCGACGGCCGCACGCAAATCGAGTTGAGAAACCCGAGTCTAGCGAGCGAGTCCCTCAATTCAACGTACTCAACGCTCTGTTGCTCCACTTCTCGAAGAACGAGCGGCGGGTCGATCAAATCAGTGATCGGGACAAGTCTGAATTCGTCAGCCATTGCGGCGCTTCCAACTGGCTATGAAACCCTCTTCATTCATAATACACCCGAAAACGGCGTGTTTGTGACCGACATTTTCAACAAAATCCGAAAAATCGGCGCAAAGCGCCAAGTGTTGCAGAATTGTACACTCTTTTGAGGGGTAAAGTCCTAACCCGGTAAGAATCTTCGGATTTTGACGAAAATATCGGTCACAAACCTGCCAGTTTTGGGTGTATTATGAATGAAGAGACAATCGCTACCATTCGATCTACCGGAGTTTGCCCATGCCGACAGTGACGGAAGGGATTCGGCGCTTCCTGGAGGCCCGTAAAGCCACTCTGCCCGGCGCTGATCTTCTTGACAGATACCTTCGTTGGGGCCCCGAGAACCTCGAAACACAGGTCAATGCGGCAGCAGATGGCGGGGACCCTGTTGAAGGCCGGCGCAACACTTGGACAGATGGAACCTGCAACTGGTTTCATATCCGCGTCCCCAAGAATTCCATGACCGTGCCGGAGTGGAATGATTACGAGCTACGTTGGGCACCGGAAGAGCACGCTGAAGCGATCGGTAGCACCGGCTGGGACTGGATAGCTCTCCGATCTCGGTGGGTCGGCTTCGACTTTGACGAGATCACCAGCCACGCCAAAGGTGTCGGTGTAAACGATGAAGAATTGGAGCAAGTGAAAGAAGCCGCCGAGGCCCTCGATTATGTCGAAGCCAGACTGAGCACAGGTGGAGGCGGTATTCACCTCTACGTCCTCTTCGACGAAGAAGGAATCCCGACAGCAAACCACACCGAGCACGCCGCCCTGGCCCGATGTATCCTTGGCATGATGTCGGCCGAGGTTGGCTTTGACTTCGCCAGTGCAATTGACTGCTGTGGCGGCAACATGTGGCTCTGGCACCGGAAAATCACCGACGACAATCAGGGCCTTTTGCTGTTGAAATCGCCAACCAAGGTTATTGGAGTCAAAAACCTACCTACCAATTGGCGCGATCACATTGCTGTCGTAACTCGCCGGGCCAACAAGATCAGACTACAAGGCGTCACTGATGAAAATCGTGATCCCTTCGATGAGCTTGCATCAGCCCGTCGCATCATCCCGCTTGACGAAACACATAAAGCCACCATTGATGCACTCATGGAGACCGGATGCTCAACAATTTGGGTATCCGATCATCATCTTCTTCAGACGCATACCAAGGCTCTCGCAACACTGATGGACGACGCTCAAACTCGTGCCAAACTCAATCTCATCGGACACTTTCAAACCAATAGTCCTGGCAAAGACCCTGGTACTCCCAACTGTTTTCTCTTCCCTTTAAGTAAGGGCGGTTGGCGCGTCTATCGCTTTTCTCCCGGTATCACCGAAGCCGACACTTGGGTACAAGATGGAGCCGGTTGGACAACCTGTTACTTCAACAGATTGCCAAATGTTGAAACTGCTTGTCGTGCCTACGGTGGTCAACGAGTTGAAGGTAAACCTCAGTATGCTTTTCCAGATGGCGAAAGTGCTATCAAAGCGGCTGAGGCACTAGGTCAAAAACTCGACATAGCTCCAGCGCTGCGCAACCGTCCAATCGAACTCAAAGTCAACAAAGGCTATCTCACTGTCTATTTGCAAAAAGACAAGGAAGATGAGCCCGCTAAAATGAGAGGTTGGATTGACAAGCGAGGGCATTGGATCAAAGACTTAGACAAGCGACTCGAACCTGACGATACAAGTGATCTCGGAGAAATAGATTACGACAGCTTCTTGCGTTGTATGCGGTCGCCCTCTGGTGAAGTTGCCGTATGGATGTACCTCACAAGACAGGGAAATTGGTCGAGTACCAGTGGCGGACATATCAAGTACACTTTGCAAAGCAAGGGACAGACCAAGGCTGATGCTGAAGTAATTATGGGAAAATGCGTCGTCAACCCGTGGCAAATCATCTGCCAACCTTTCCAAGATGAGTATCCGGGCGGTCGATGTTGGAATCAAGGCGCACCACAACTCAAGTACGTTCCAGCACAGTTACAAGACGATGAAGAACCGCATCATCCTCATTGGGACATGATCCTCAAGCACGTCGGAACTGAACTGACACCGGTACTCAAAGAGCACGGCTGGGCTCGACAGTATGGCATTACAACAGGCGCACATTATCTTTTGCTTTGGATCGCATGTCTGTTTCGAGAGCCATTTTCCCGGTCACCATACATCTTTCTTCATGGCAATGAAAACTGCGGAAAGTCAATCTTCTACGAGTCAATTCAACTGCTGATGACAAGAGGTGTCATCAATGCCAGCAAAGCAGTCTCTACTCCAAGCGATTTCAATGGCGAGCTAGCCGGAGCCGTGCTCTGTTACATTGAAGAAATCGACTTGTCGCACCACAAGGTTGCTTTACCACGAATCAAAGACTGGACAATGGCAGAATACATGCTAATTCGCCAGATGCGGAAAGACGCTTATCATCTGCCCAACACAACCCACTGGGTTCAGGTTGCCAATCACCGCGAATACTGTCCAATCTTCGGCGGCGATACACGAATCACTGCCATTCAAGTTCCCGACTTGATGCCTAAGCAAGAGATTCCAAAAGATGTGTTGAAAAAGCACTTGCAGGAAGAGGCCCCTCATTTTCTCTACACACTCCTGAATATCACAATTCCACCAGCCATCGGGCGACTCTGCATCCCAGTAATTGAAACGTACAGCAAACGCGATGCAATTGAACTCAGTCGCACGAGCCTCGAAGAATTCGTCGCCACACACTGCAAAAGAGAAGAGGAGCAGCAAGTCAATTTTGCTGTCTTCTACGATGCTTTCATCAAATGGCTACCAACAGAAGAACGGACTTCCTGGTCGATTGCGCGAGTCTCAAAATTCCTAAAATGGGAACGAACACTCGACAAAGGTTCGCGCTACCTTAACAATATGATTCTACTTGATTCGGAGGCGGCAAATGGCCAAAAAGAAGAGCACGCAAGATAAGAATTACTACGCCGCAGGCGATGTCAATAGCACCGCCAAAGGCTCAGGAGCCAGAGCCAATCGTGGTAAGGTCTGTTTGTCACTCGTACCACTACATCTCTTTGCTGGAGCCGCACGTGTTTTCATGGCGGGTGTCTTGAAATACGCCGAGTGGAACTGGACCAAAGGAATGAAATGGTCGATCCCAATGGATTGTCTACTTCGTCATCTTCTCAAATGGTGGTACTTCGGCGAAGAGTGCGATGCCGAAACAGGTGAACATCACCTCGATTACGTCCTGTGCAATCTTGTCATGCTGCGCCATTATGTACGTGCCTACCCAGAAGGTGACGACCGACCACCACGTGATCTCACAGGATTCGGTACAGCCTGGGAAGATTTCATCAAATGTTTTGATGAAGAAGATTTCCTACAACGTAATCCTGCTATTCGAGAACTACTCGCTGAACGAGCAAAACGCACTAAGAAACGCAAGGGAAAGAAATGAGCGTTATCTACGAAGGAATGCCGCATCTTGTTGGCAATTTGCTAGCAGCCATTGACTTTGAGACAACGGGTCGCCGTCCAGGATTCCATGAGATCATTCAAGTGGCCATCCTGCCACTGGATCACAATCTACAGAAACATCCAGATGTTCCAACCTTCTATTTGAACATCCGCCCTGATTTTCCGGAACGATGCGAAAAAGGGGCCGGTTTCGTTCACGGTATAGACATGGACCTTCTGCAACTGCACGCGCCGAGCCAAGAGCGAGCCGTCGATTTACTGTGCGAATGGTTTAATGCTCTGGACCTCCCTCAAAACAGAGTCGTGGTGCCACTGGCACACAACTGGCCATTCGAGTCTGCTTTCCTAAAAGGGTGGCTCGGACCTGATCTTGTAGATCAGTTATTCCATAGTCATGGCCGGGATTCAATGGGGCTGGCGGCGTCTCTCAATGATCGGGCTTTCTTTCTTGGCGAAGACATCCCCTTCCCGAAACTCAGTCTCATAGTGCTATGCAAACAACTTGGCATCCTCTACGAAAAAGCTCACGATGCCTTGGCCGATTGCCAGGCGACGGCCGAACTCTACAAGCGGCTCTTGACCTATGGAACATAACCTACCCACCCAAATTATGGATACGCTACCCCCTTATGTGAAGGGGCGAGACCGGCAATTCCACTTCGAGCCGGACGGCACAATCGTCTATGACCATGAGGAAGGTGATTGGGAGCCTCCCCGGCCAATAGACGGCTACGAAAGCGATCCAGAAGACCCGTGGCGTCTGAGGCCCCTGTGGAGCCCCTGTGAGGCCCGTATGCACACGGCGGTTCGATTTACGGCCTGTGGCTGCATCGGCCTCATATCACGCTGTACGGAGCCTGGGAAGCTCTTCATGCAGCGCGTGGCATTCGACATCTGCCAACAATGCCCTTTGAGGAGTGATTCTCATGCCGTGTGAAGGCTGCCCAGATCATGTTCCCCCAAAAGACGGGTCCCGCGAAGGTGGCACCATCGTTTACACGGGCGGACCAAAATACGCCCCCTTCGCGTGCGTAGCCCTGGCCCTCTCTCCCGACAAAGAAGGGATCGTGACCAAATGGAGCCGGCCTACAGTCCACCGGATGGGAGAGATCGAATACCAACAAAGTGAGGCGGAGCCGCCAGAGATTGAAGGCTACGAACGCGATACCTCCAATCCCCGACTTCTCCGCCCCGTCTGGCCTCACTGCGTGTGGCGCTCTCTTCGTGTCTGGCGACAAGACACCGGTGCAGTGTCAATCTCGGCTGGCTGCCTCAATGTTCTTGCCGGTATCAAACCGCAAGACACTCTCTCACTGAAACAATGCAACGATTGTCCGCACCGATCAGACTAATCTGTATTTTGTGCGATCGTTGAAAGTGCTCCACGCCTTTGACCGTTTCCATCGGTCACAATCTTGTAGACTTTGCAATCTGCGAAGTCAGTCAGTTTGCACCGCGACACGAACACTCCAAACTGACGCAATTCCTTCCGTGTAGCCTCTGTCAAACGATCATTCAGCTTGTCCTCGGCTACCATTTCCAACAGTTCTTCCAACGTGTGACGCGCAATGACACTCACAACAGCCGCCAATGTTATGTCATTGATCGTAGTGTCTACGTCCCAGTTGATCTTTCCGATCGCTTGGACCACATCCCTGATCTTGTAAACAACCACATTACCAACTATAACCTTCTTGTTATCCTTGGTTGTCAATACTTGCGGCGGTAAACTAAGTGTCTGTCGGGCAACTACAATCACTTCAATTTCTGTGACTAGCGGCCAGTAGACATGGAGTCCTGGTGCCATCGAACGCACTTCGCTACCATGTCTCCACTTCACCCCTGCATGTGTCGCTCGAACAATCAGAATCCGAGGGACAAATTTCAGAATTGCCTCGAATATCTCACCGAGCCAAGCAAAAGCCGTTTCCATAACTCACCCCCAGACAAGAGATGCCCTGGAGCACTCGGCTCCAGGGCATTGTAACTTGAACTAACCCTTCTTCTTCCGAGGGAGCTTTTTCAGCGTCTTCGCCAAGTTGATCTGACGCCTCGTCGCAGTCGAAATACCCTTCGGCGGGTTGGCGACATACGCCGCCACCGACATCCCCGCTGCCTTCGCTTTTCGCGTCAGAGCGCCGGGATGTTTGATCGCGCTCTGAATCCACTTCTTCTTCTTCTTTGCCATTGGAATTCCTCCTCTTAGTCGTCCCGCAAGAATGCTGTGCCTGCGGCCCACAGTTCGTAATCATCGGCCCACTTGAAGTCGAATATCTCGCCCTGCGGATGCTCGTCATCAGCAATCTTGACAGTCTTCTTCAACGTCAACTGACGATCCTCATTGATGCCATAGATGAGGCTGCTCAACCGAGCGAAGACATTCGGTGCTTCTTGACTGTCGATGATATGCGTCTTACGGATGTCGATCACCATCCCCTTTTGCAAGTCGGCCGGGTCAGATGGATTTGTCGGTTCAGCCATGAAAGTTCTGAGATTCAAGCGCGGTTTTGCGACACCTGTTACTTCTCCATAGCTAGAAGTAGTAATTACCTCTTGCGCAGTAAATCCCACATCAGTTGGTGTGCGGTCGCCACGGTCACTTTGTGGCCTAAAGACAACATTCTGGCCTCCAACGATCACAACATCATCACCCCAGTCTTCAAAGTAGCCAATAGGCAAACTACCACTGACACTGGCCCCTTGGCCATCGCCGCCAGCATCACCAGCCGCAATCTCATCTGGGGGTGGCCAAGTCAACGTGATAGAAAGTCCGGCTGGCCAGAACCAATTGTACTTTGTCATCTGGCCCGCTCGCACAGGAACGAGACACACAAAATCAATGCGATTTGTTTCGGAGTTGTATGTCGCCTCTTCAACAATCGCCTTCACAGCACCAGTAGCCACATATCCCTGCGTAAAATCAAGAGTCACACAATCGAACGTCTCCAAGTTCAACTTGTGTAAGTATGTACTGAAACTGATACGCTTCCACGTGTTGGACTTCCGAATCAACCAGAAGGTGGCGCACTTGTAGATAATGTCGGGTTGGTTGTACGCATAGAAATCCACATTCTCCTCTTGGATACCGTATCGACTCACATTGTGACGGAGAATGATTAGCTGCTCACTCTTATCCTTCTCACGGTCAGTGATACCCGGGCTCCAACGCATTCGCCAGTTGACTCTCATCTTCGTCACGATGTCTTCTGTGCGAGTCAACTCCACCTTAATACCCTGCTCAGCGTCAATATCGCTCACAGTAATCGTATCATCGCTATCCGGCTCCACAGGCAGGTATTTGAGATACACGACGCCATTACTAATCCAGAGCGCACATCTTGCTTGGTATGCAATCTCCTGAAGCACCGCAACAGTGTTTCGCCGATCAAGAATAGGAAAATTCATCGGGAAAGGATTAAGATGGTCATTTTGAACCTGGGCAAAAGACGTTGGGTCAGCAGTCAAGTCAGTGTAGTTGTCGATAATGTATTCCAGAATCTCCGTGACATCTGGACCAACATTAGATTCAAATGTAACATAGAGATCATCCGTCCACCCTTGGTCCTTGTATGAACTCAACGGTCGCGGAGTGACAATCTGTGTAGTCTTCAAATTGCCATAAGCCACATTCTGAACCGTGTAATAGTCTGACGGCACATCGACCAATCGTCGTTCGCCGGGGAACTCTTTGTAGGCTTTCACAGCAAGTACAGTACCAGGCCACTGGTCATAAAGATGGGCAACAATGTAAGTGATCGGCTCGTCACTGTACATACGCACTGTGGCTCCAGGCTCAGCCCAAAACTGCTGCGGTATCGGATCATCCGAAATTTTAGAGGCTCGGCCAGTACCAGTCAAAATGAAAAAGCCGTAATGCCGACACAGGCAATCCGTGAAAAACTGGTTACCACAGCCACACGGAACTTGTATCCGGTAGTCATAGCTGGTATCGCCAGGACTTTCAGGAATTGCATAAGGACAAGTCTCTTCTCTATCGGTCGCCTGATTATCGGCTTCAGCCTCACCTTCTGGCCACGATCGACTCTGGATATGAAAATTCTGACCGTTGAAGTGGCCTGTGAAAAGTGCCCCATTGATTTCAATTGTGAGAGACACACCTTGAGGAAAGTCTTCGCCACCAAGAATTCTCAATGGGTTGCAACCGAGTCCTTGTGAGGTAGCATCAGCTATCTGCTTGTTCCGCTGCCACTGCGCGCACATCTGTTGAGAAGTTGCCCGCGACACGATGTCAGCCATTTGCCCATGCAACGTATTGATTTGGTCAAGCAACTCATCAGCCTTGCCATCGTCGTAGCCCCAGTAGCAGGAATGAGCACACCAAAGTGTCCTAATCTGCATTGCAAGTTTTCCGAGCGACATGAAAGTGCTGCTATCAGTATTCGAGCCGTTATTAAAAAGTGGCATCGACGACAGATAATTCAAGCCAGCAATTACGCCAACTCCACACAAGGTTGTACCTGAGACAGCCTCATTCATCTGGAGCGCAGGGACATCAAGTACCTTCCCAAAGACCAGTGGCCAAGGCTTACCGACCATCGCTGCTGGCAGCCACTCAAACTGACCCTCTTCCGGGCTGAAACCAACCTCTTTGTCTTCAATCTGTGAAACAACAGAAAACCGCACTGTTCGGTCGCGCTCGTCCCAAGTGATAGGCGAACTGATTTTGCCAGAGAAGACCAGAAACTTGTCGCTCAAATCCAGTCCGTGAAAATACTGGTAGACGCGCGCTGTTCTCTTATGAATGTCACTTGTGTTAAAGTATGATTTGATTGAGCCATCAGTATCATCAAGCACAATGTCAATCTGTTGAGATGTGTCATTCTGCGAGATACCAACAACATTGTCCAAACCACCAACTTCCAGAATCTTGCCGGGGATGCTGTCAACTGTTCGGTCAGCATACCAAGATGGAGGATTAGATGAGCCACGCCACTCCACTGAAACAATTAAGATCGGTTCAGTGCCGTGCTTCTTGGCCAACTCTGCCAAAGCATTTGCTGGTATGCTACGTGCCATTACTGCTCTTCTCCCTCGAACTCAATGTCGATGCTCACCGTCTCGCCACGGGGCATCGGAGTAATCGCTGGTGCCGCCCGACTGATTGTTTCAAACTCAAAAGGATTGCTTACAAAGTTACCGAGCCAGGTACGGCCACGGTGATCGACAATCTGCACTCTTGAAGCGAAGTACGAATTGACAAATGCTTCCACCTCAAGTGCTTTGTTTCGCGTCAGCCGGAATGACCAAAGCAATTTGCGGCGTACTCGGCGCTTCACATAGGTATAGCGCGTCCCATCCATCGCTGTGAGCCTATTGACAGTGTTCAGATTTGTTTCTTGATCCGAAAACTGTGGGTTGGGCATCACAGTCAATGTCTGCAACATTGGATAGGGTGCTGACATCCTAAACATGATTCACCTACAGAAGGTACTCGGCCAACTCGCCTTCAAACTCGAAACCAACACTGTACTTACAACCTCGCCCATCTTGCACAATCGGATCATCCAGCTTTGTAATCACGCCACTCCAGAAACAATGTTCCCAGTCAAGCAGACCGATCTCTTGACCAAGATGGGCATCCATGAACGTGTGTAAACCACTCGCCTCTGCCCATGTTAAACCCGAGAAATCAAGCACAAGTGTTTGAATCTTTGGCCACATTGGATCGGCAAACACTACCAGCGTACCACCACGAGTCTCGCGGCTAATCCGATTCATCTGAAATCGGTCACGATTTCCAAGATTCGGTGCTCTCAATGCCAGTGTATCGGTGAAAGGTGGAACAGCCGGATACAACAACTGAAATGGAACAGTAACCCCGAGAATCGGGCCATCCAATTCGGCCGGTGGCGGTATCGGATTCGATGGCGGTCCTGCGCCAATAAATGGGTGATAGACATGAAGAAAATCTTCCAACGCATTGTAATACAGAACTGCCTCACCTAACTCAACAGTATCCGATGCGTGCAGCCCTCTCACGATGCTGTGCGAAGCCTGATCGGTGACAGCAAGCGAATCAACAGTGTGCTTGCTTGCAATGACCTCAGCAGTATCCGACAGTGCCAGTGTATCATCAGATGAACCAGTAGGGGATCGCCATGCCGAGTCTGCCAGGGTAAATGAATCTTCAGCTACCGCAGGTATCGCATCGACCCGAATACACTGGCAATGAGCCAATTCAGTTACGGAAAGTGCGTCTGAACCAAAGCGATCTGGGTTTGGTGTCACCGTTTGTGAGGCTGAATCTTGCAGACCGAGAATGACGATGATCTCTTCGTAAGTCTCGGGATCATAGTCGATAAATATGGTTTGCAAATTGTCAGTAGCATCGGCGAATCGGACACGGATAGCCGTGGCATCCTCGCCCAACGTGAATTCATCTGGCACAATCTGACGATCACGCACACAAACAGCTTCATCGCTCACTGTGAAATCATCAAGAACCGGATGGACCAGTAAACAGGAAGCATCGTCGGACACAGCCAGCGTATCAAAGGCAAAGTGGATTTGCTCAGCAGCCGCCTCACTAATGAGGAACGTATCCGCAGCAGCCGTAAGCAAGACTCGCACCCCCTGAGCCTCATCAGTGAGTAACAGTGATTCATCCGCCGCTCTATTATAGGTGCTGCCACCCAGAGAGATATTCTCTGTCAGTGACAAGGTATCAAACGGTTGATGAATTAGCTCGGCTTCAGCAGCATCGGAAACAGCGAGTGTGTCGGGACCAACCTTGCACACGTAGCCTGTAGCATCTTCAGTGACAACCAACGTGTCGGCCGACGCTGCAAAATTCACGACAAAAGCTAAAGCTGCCTCCGAGATTTGAAATGTGTCAGGTGTAGAACGCGAACGCACACGCACATACGACCCCGCATCACCGACAACAAACTCATCGGAAGCGAGTTTAATTGCGTAAGCTGAGGCAACATCTACAGCACTCAAGGTATCGTGAGCAGGGCGGATACGGTATCCCGTGGCTGTGTCCAAAAGGCTGAGAAGGGAATCATCCCCGCCGATCTCAACGATGCGCGAAACATCGGCTTGCTCACCCAACGCTAACGTATCAAGACCATCCAGAAGGGTCACAACTAGATACGTGGCCTCATCCGCAAGACTAAGCGTATCTGACACACGATGAATAACCTCAGCCTCAGCCACTCCCGAAAGATTGAAACTATCATCTGCATGAAAAATAACAGCGGCGTTATCGCCCAAGGAAAATGTGTCAGCAGCCGAAACCGAATACACGGCCGTGAACTGAGCAGCCTCATCGAGAGTGAATTCATCCTCACCCGCCGCGCTATAAACAAAACTGTACTCAGCCGACTCAAAAAGTCCCAGAGTATCAGGCACGGATTGAATGAGGAGCGGATTAGACCAAGTTCCAAGTTGAAAATAGGAGCCTAGCAAGGAATTGAATGTGGCCAGCATCCCAGTGTAGGTTGGATTGGGCTCAGAATACGCTGGAGGTGTCAGTTGAATCTCGGCGGGTAAACCGAGAGGGCGGCCAAGAATGAGTGTGGACCCGGCAAGCGTTGATCGCGTTGTGCCAAGTTGACTCGTGAATCCGCGATGTACATTGTGCGTGCAGACTTCGAGCCATTGAGCCGCAAGTCGTAACTCCGGATCAAATTCAACACCAACGGCGCATACTTCGACCCACTGCGCAGCCACGCGCAGGTCGGGTTCAAAGTCATAATCAGCAGCAGCAACTTCGACCCACTGTGCTGTCACGCGCAGATCGGAACTCTCTGCATCGCCAGTTGCAAACTCGGCGAATTGCTGTGTTACACGAAGAGCCATAAGATCAACTCGCCATTAGCCTACTTCGACACCAAACTTTGCCAACCCCAAATTAGTGGGCGTCCACAAGGAACCTGTATTTGGGTCCGTCTCTTGAAAACCAAGAATGAGCCCGTATTCATCCCACATGAGAACATCTTCGGTGACATTTACTTCAGCAGCCACACTTAGGCATTGAGTCTTGAGAGTCACCGCCTGCGGATTCGTGGTACGTGCCGCAGTTGCCAACTGGACTGCTTGAATCGTCGCGTCTGTGTACTCGCTTGGAAGAAGATCGTATTCGTACAAGTCCTGTAAACTCGAATCGTCTGCGCCGGCATAAACGTAATCCGTGTCATCCCAAACTTCAGCCTCATCAGGGGCAACCGGGCCGTCATCAACAGCGTCATTGTGAAGAGTCTCTCCAAACACTTCCCACTCAGTGGTATGATCGGTCTTTGGCCATAACACGGGGATTTTTACATCGCCCAAGAAACCATTATTAACAGCACCTTGGTCGTCGCAAACGTAAATGTCGTCATAGACGCAACCATTAACCTGCCCAGCGGCTCCGTAGAAATAGATATTGGACCACCCATCAGCGTCTTGAATGGCCATATCTCCGGGACCTCCAGAAGATTTAGTCACACCGTTAATGCGACATTCGTATGCTCCAAGAGTTCGATGACATCTGAAATACAACTCTATGTAATACCAGCGTCCAGCCCTCAACCCCGCGTCAAACCATCCGCCCATCGGCGACATTATCGCGCTTCCATCAGCGCAAATTTGGAAATTAGCTTGCTCCGAATTGAGCCGGAACAACCTGACCAAATTCACAGTGTACGGTGGGTCATCGAATTTGAGCGCAAAGCCAATGTAAACCTTGTCTGGACCATCTACCGTCTGAATCGCCGGTGTGCGGAACCACTCACCGTAGTGGTACAATCGTATACCAGTGCCATTTTGACGCCCATCCGAAGCTCTTGCCAACGGCAAATTATGCGAAATGTACCGGCTCGCAATCGCGTAGCCGGTCTGCGTGTAAGTGGCGGCAGGGTCGATCCAATCAAAACCGTCCATCCAAAGCATGGCCATGTTAATCTACCTCCACGCCGAATTGCGCTGCATTGAGGCCGCCGGGAGTCCATAGGATTCCAGTCTCCGGGTCAGTCTCTTGAATTCCGATTATTGGTAAATACTTGTCACCCGCGAGCGGATCACTGCGAATATCCACCTCTGTTACGCCGCTGAGACACTTGCTATTAAGTGTGACAATTTGTGGATTCGTAGTGCGAACAGCAGACACCAACTGAACAGCTTGAATCGGTGAGCCACGAAACTCTGCTGAGAGATTTTCGTGGTCGTACAAATCCTTCTTGCCAGAAACCCCAGAAGAAACGTAATCACGGTCATTCCAGACATCCTCACATGCAGGATCAACTGGGCCCTCGTCAACCAAGGCAAAGTTCTCATTCCCTTCACTCCGTGACCACTGAGTGACTGCATCACCAGTCGGTCGAAGCGTGGAAATTTTCACATCACCGAGGAAACCGTTATTAACTGACCCCTGGTCATCAAGCACGTAGATGTCGTCATAAACAGCCCCACCTGAGACCGATGCGTGGCTGTAGAAGAAGATATTAGTCCAGCCAGCGGCGGACTGTTCAGCCATGTCTACTCCGGTGCCTTGGCATTTTGTTACTCCGTTAATTCGCACTTCGTATTCACCGAGAGATGGGTGCGCGCACACGTACAACTCAACGTAATACCAGCTACCGACTTGGAAACCCGGATCAAACCAACTACCACCAGGATACAGCCGTGCAAAACCATCTGACGCTCGAAGCTGGAATACGAATTGCTGGGAGCCGAGTCTATAGCCTCGGATCGGACTCAAATCCAAACCAAGTTGATTGATTTTGACTGCGTAGCCAATGAAAACCTTGTCCGAGACTCCGATTTCCTGAAGTGCGGGGGTGCGAAAATACTGAGCATAGTGGTACAAGTGTAACCCTGTTCCACCGGAACGTCCCGGCGTGCAATGTGCATCGGGCGACGAGTATACCATGTCAGCGGATCGGTATCGACAGTTCAGCGCGTACTGAAGCGCAACAGCATCGGCAGCAGGGTTAATCCAATCAAAACCATCCATCCAAAGCATGGCCATGTTAGCCTACCTCCACACCGAATTGCGCTGCATTGAGGCCGGAGGATGACCACGGATTATCTGTGTCCGGATCAGTCTCCATTAAGTCCTGAATTTGGGTGAAAGTGCCACTCGCAATGTTCTGTGCTGTGCGTGGATACAATGTTCCGCCAGACTTCACTTGTTGAATCAAATCAAGGGCACCACCATCAACACACGCCGCAGTACAAAGCTGGACTCCCTTGATGTTATCACCCATTCCAGACGGGACACTTTCGTAAGTGAACAGGGTACGATTTCCTAAAGTGGAGTCGTAAATATAACCGTCATCATCGGTCACTTCATCCTCATTCACCAAATCATGGCTATCGCTACCAACGCTAAGTGCCCAATCTTCATCAGCGGTATCAGCAGCGGGCTTCAAATGGAGAACACGCACAGGGCCCAGGAAGTCTATACCGTCTCCCTGACAAATATAAATGTCGTCAAGTAGGCAGTCGCCTCCCAAGCCCCAACCATAGAAACGAACACGATCGAACCCTGTTGGGCTCCCAATTTTTGTATCAAGACCCTCGGCTAAAAGAAGCTGTTCTCCATTCTCACGAATCTCCACCGTGCCCTCAGTATCGTGAACATAGACTTTGAGTTCAAGGTAAACAGACCTGTACTTGCCCAATCGGTTACTGAGAAGGGCATAGACAGACGACGGGGTAAACCGCAAAGTCCCATCAACGAACTTGTAAAATTCGCCATTGCCTTCTCGCTGACTGTTGAGAAAGTAAAGTATTGGATAATCAGAGAAGATTAAATTCCTGCATGTGACTCTCAGTCCAACAATCCACGTCCCTTCAGTATCGCTAGGGAGAAGCGCAGGTGTCTCAATGTACTGCTGTGGCCTCCTGCGATTCAATGATGTCCCCAACCCGTGCGCGCCAACAGCAGTGAGGCCATCTGACGTACTGTAGAGCATATCCTGGTACTGGTAACGTCTCAACAGAGTAGTCACCAACGGAGTGCCAGTAATACCTGGTTCGATCCAATCGAAACCTTCTACCCAAAGCAGCGCCATTAGTCAAAACTCCAATGCTTGAGGTGAATGAAATGGTCCGAACCAGTGTTTCCTGCTCGATCATGTCCAAACCCAATGCGATCACCGCCGTCAGTAAGCCCGCCTGTTGTCCGGTGTGTTTCAGCCATAAAAAGCCAATTCACCCCGTCAACACTGAGGTAGAATTTGAAGCCATTGGGATCAGAACCAGTATCCTGAAATCGAAGCCAAATGACCTCACTCAAACATCCCAACGGCCTAAGCGCAAGAATGTCACCGTCGTAATGCGTGTAGGTATCGGTGTATCCGATCTGAAGTCCGGGGTTGTATCCATCGCAGCCGTGGTGGAAAGAATGTATGATTTGCTTCTCGTCTTCGTCCTGCCCGAGAACGATACCGCATTGCGGATAACCCGTGTACCACCGCCACAACACTGAAAACGCGGCCGTCACAGTGTACGGAGGCGTCGGACAAGCCATATACTTGCCAGTCCATTGATCCAAAGTGCCACCTGGCGTCGTCATCAGGATTGTGCCATCGGCCAAGTCTTCCACAGTAGCAGACCCCTCGTAGAACCAATCAAAGTCATCCTCACCGGCGAGCGCACCGGCGGCATCGAAAATTCGGAATGGGGGAGCTTCACCAGGAATGTAAAGCGCATTGTAATCCGACATGTGTTTTTCCAGCGATCCCTCAGTCACGATCGCGCACACAGTAGACCCACTATTGTGCCCAATAGCAATTGTACTCTCGATACCACGCTCCACCGTCAACTCGTTTGTGTCACGTGATGTCACAAGCATCAACTCGCTCTCAACGAGGATGCGAAAGTCGCCTTCGGACGGGAAGACAGAGCCATCGACAACATCGAATGCTAAAGTACCAGCAGCAATCGCTCCATCGAGAGTTGTCATCGCATTGTTCACATGTCGTTCTTGTCTCATTGTCTCTTACTCCTCCTCCAGCCATGTCGAGACGACTGCGTATTCAGTTGTATCGGCTTGACTCCAAGTGGAACAGTACAAGAAAATCTCGTCTGGACCCGGGCCAGCATCCATGAATGTGTCCCGATCAACACTTGCCATGTCAAACCAATGAACACCGTCGATCCCGTACCTGAAAATCAAGTCACCTTCGCCGCCCTCGTCTTCGATTTGTACCCAGAACGATCCGCTTACCCACACTCTGTCGTCAGCCAATGTGGAATTAACAGACGTTGGACCATTCCAAAGCTGAGAACTAACATAGAGGCAACCTTGCAAACCAATCAACGCGAGTTTTCCGGAGCTACTCTCTCTGAAACCAATGCCAACATGGCCCACCCCAGTAAACTGCGTATGGCACAGCATCCAACGTGGAATCTGAACTGTCAATGTGTACGGAGGAGTCGGTGCCGACTTTTTGTAGAGGCGAGCATGTACTGGGTCTGCCGTTTCCGGTACAGCTAAGAACAGACCACCGGAGCCGTCGTCAGTCAGCGTCGAGTCACCTTGATTGATTGGAGTGAAACTAGATGCCGTCAGAACGGTGCCGGCCGCATCGACTAAATGATTTGATAGTGGCACACTGGCATTGTTGAAAAGTGGCACATCATTTTGGATATGCCGCAACAAGCTCCCCGCTGTCAGAATATGAGCCACAACAGAACCATCATCATGGCCTACGTTGCTGGTGCCTTCGTAGCCACGCACGCATGACGTGAATGTGTCACCCGACACACTCTCCACAAGGATGATCTCGTCATCGACAATAATGACAAAATCACCGCCAGCCGGAAACGCAGAGGCGTCCGACACAGCAATCGACGTGGCGACACTGCTAATAGCACTGGCCAAATACGTGACTGCATTGTTGACAATTTGTTCACGTGCCATAGCTGCTCCTCAAGCTCCGGGTATGTAAAAAGTAGACCGGACCGGGGCCGAAAGGCTCCGGCCCGGCCTTGGCGAGGGAGAGTTCCCTACTATGCGCCGATGGTGACTGTATACGTCACCTTCAATTGATCGCCAGTATCGACAGCAACCGGTGGCGTGCCTGTGAACTCAGTGGCAGCCCAAAACGTGCTGTCCAACGCAGGGGGCCAACTTGCGTGGTCGGCGCGGTACTCAGGATGAGTCCCACCGCCCACAATAAAGAGACCTTGTACCGAACCGACACCACCGATGATGTTATAAGTCACGGCAGCGTCATTGGTGATTGCGACTTCTCCGGCCGTCGCAAAATCAACTGGCCACTCTGGACGCAATTCGGGGGAGGCAGAGTAACCCTCGAATTCATCCCAACCGTTGGTGCCGTTGATCTCTGCAAACGTGTCTCCAGCCGCCACAGCAGACCAGCCCGTGACACCATCAATCAACCCGATGTACCACGGGTCGATTCTTGGTGTTGGAACAGCGTCAAACATGACGTTCAACAGCTTGGTCTTACCTTCCGTGGTAATCGTGTTGGGGAGATCATACGCCCCAATAAGCAGCCCACGTCGCCAGTGTTCCACATGGAAAAGACCAGCAGGGGCAAAAATGTCGGCAACCGGACGAGGCCGCGCTGCGGCACGGACCACTTCACAGCTTGCACCTTCTCCGAACCTCAATCGGTCGTTCATCGCAAACTCCTCTTGTTACAGGGTTGTAGTACCGCGCCGTAGTTCGCGTCGTAACTCGGCGGCGATAGACCTAGCCGTCTGGCGGCCAGTCGCGCCGCCCGAAACAGACACATTGATGTCGCCGATATTAGTGACGCTCCCACCATCACCACGGAAGGTGGGCTGTACACCGGCGTTCATTGCCACAAGCTGGGAGGCGAACCGACTGGCCGACCCAGCATTCATCACAAACTCACCACGTGAAAGCCACGCAGGGACCACATCCGTGCCAACTGGGCCGCCGGCCGCCAAGTAGCGACCAACACGCCCTCCTCGGGCTGCCATCTCTGGGGCCGCTGGCGTCTGCACCGACATCGACGCATACGCCAAGTCCCACATCGCGTCGGCGGCCGATTGAGTCTGGGTTGCCAAGCTACTCGTGTCAATCGTCGAGACCGCTGAGACCTTTCCATAAGCGCCAGCAGCAGCTTGATCTGCCTGGTCCACCGATTGCTTAGCCTGCTCAGCAGCCCTCAAAGCCTCCTCCATACCAGCTTTTATGTCCTTCATGCGCTGCTCACCCAGAATAGCTCGCATTGTAGTCTGCTGCCGGATACCTTCAATCTCAGCCGCGTGAGAAGCCTCGGATGCCAACATTTGAGCATCCGTCATAAACTCCCTCAATTTGGCTTCACTCTCTTCACTAGGTTTGACCGTCCGAAGGTATTCTTCAAAAGCCTTATTCAGCGTCTCGTATGCCGCTGCATCCAGCTTCACATCGGGTTTAGTGAACTTCAGAGCATTTTCCATGAATGTGTTGAGAGCATTAGCCCGTTCGCGGAACTTCTCAGGAAAATTCAACTGAAGCAACTTGTCACCCAAGAAACGAGCTTCCTCCGGACTAAATGCTTGAGCCCATTCACCGAATCGAGTTGCAGCTAATGTCGCAGTCTCTTCCATTGCCATCCGAGCGATGCGAGCCGCATTTGCTACTTCCCTGAATTTCTTCATTGCATCAGCACTCCGCCCCATTTCTTCAGAAAGCAATGCCATCCCCTCTTCAGCCGTTAGTCCCTTCAACGCTTTCTGTAATTCAGGGTCAAGTCGTGCAGACGCCTCCAAAAGAACACGAACAGGACCGACTCCCTTTTCAATGTCCTCTCGCAACTTAGCGAAGGAATCAGGAGTAGCAAAAAACTCCTGAATTCGGACATCAGTAAGACCACCTTCAACAGCCATATTCACCCGCTGCTGAAGTTGATCGAAAGCCATCAAATCTGCAACATCAACCTTCTTGCCAGAGACCCACTCTCGACGGAAGGCTTCGACATTGGCTCTCAGTCGCTTTTCCTGTTCCTCAAGCTGCTTTGGTTCTCTGGCCCCAGCTTTGTCGAAGGCTTGAAGATCAGTGAGGATCGCCTTCATCAAAGTCTTCATCTTACCGAGCCGAGCTTCTTCATCAGCCGCTTTTGCAGCAAGGCGTTGAGCTTCTCTAGCCTGTATCTCTTGTAGCGCCTGCTCAGCCTCAATCTTCTGCCGCATTACGCCTAAAACAGTACGCTGAGCATCATCTTGTAGCAGAATGTACTTAGTGCTCCCCGCAATCTGCTCAGCTTCATTCGCTGCCGCCTCCGCCCGCTGGAAAGCTGCTTGAGCCGCCGCAATCTGCTCCGGCGTCTTAGCCTCCCCCATTGCTTCTTGTGCTTCCTTTGCAAGTTGTCGAGCGCGGCGCATGTACGCTTCGGCACGTTGATAAGCTCCCTCATTTTTGTGAGCATACTTATAGACAGCATCCGAGTAAGCGGCCTCGGCATTCGCTTGACGCTCACGCGACTGAACAATCGCATCGGTGGTAGCTTTGGCAGCGTTTCGATACGCCGAGACAACACGTTCTTGAGAAGCCACCATTGCAGAAAGCGTGGTGCGAGTATCCTCAATCAATCGTGTATTTTTCTCTCGCAATTCATCCATTGCCTTGAAGAAATCTCGGCGGATAATCGCTGCTTTGTTTTCCCACACTTTGATCGAATCTCTGTTTGCTTTATCTTCAGCCTCAGCTATCTTTCGTAAAGCATCTTCTTCCGTCTTGATTCGTTGCATAGCCGAGTCACGTGCTGCTTGGGCTACTGCTTTAATGTCCTGGATAGCCCGAATCGACTGGTATGTTGATGCACCAACAAGATACGTCAAACCAGCCCCAATAGCCAACAATGCCCAACCAATGGGGCCCATAGAAAGATGCAAAACAGCCCACGTAGCTGCAAACGCTAGCACAGCCGCTCCAGCTTTAGCGAGAACAGAAATAAGCGTTTGTATCGCAGCGGAAATCTTCTCTGCCCCACCAAACCACTGCACCATGTCGGCAAGCACTTGAACAAGTGCGGCACCAAGGTCTTGAGTCAATGATACTTTGAGAGCGTTGATTTCCTTTGTCAACTTCTCGGCCGGCATCTTGGTAAACTCTTCATAGAGTTTCTCAAAATTCTCGGTAGTAACCTGCTCCATTGCAGCCATTGCCTTGGCAACTTGTTCGCTTCCATCACGTGTCAAACTCAACTCGGCTGTCAAAGCACGGACGTTTCGGATTGACTTTACAATCTCCGAGCCCATGTTATTCGAGGATGCAGCAATAGCATCCAAAGCCCCTTGAAATCCCTTCGCTTGAACCAATTGCTCAGGCGAAATGAAGCCCATCTCACGCAGAGATTTCTTCAAATCCTCGGACGGCTTCAAGAGTGCCACCATCACTTGTCGCAAACCAGTAGCCGTCTTGTGAGCTTCAAGACCGCCAATAGTCATCGACACATACGAAGCTGCAACTTCGTCGAGAGAGACCCCCAACTGTGCCGCAAATGGAATGACCGTTCCGATCGTGTCGGCCAGTTCCTTGCCTCGAATACGCCCTAATTGAATCGTCTTAAAGAACTTGGCTGCAACAATATCTGCATTGGAAGCATTCATTCCATACGCATTCAAAGTTCCAGTCAGCAGCAAAACTGCATCGTCAAGTTCCATACAACCGATACGTGCCAGCCTCATCGACGCATCCATGATCCGAGCACGTTCAGACATCGAAACGAACTGATTCGAGATGGACTGGTAAAGCCCTTCAGTGACTTGCGGTAATGGGATATTGAACTTCTTCGATAACTCGCCAGCTTCGCGGCCCAAAGACACAAAATCTCCGTGAATCTTTGGAGTGATTGCTTGAATCTCGGCAAGAGAACGCTGAAGTTCAATAGATGCACTGGTGACATCACGCAACATATTGCGCATCGTAGAAAGAGCGCGCACAATCATCTGCGTGATTACAATACGTGTTAGCATCTGCCACGAGATCATCAAACCTCGTGTCTGCGTATTTGCTGCTGCCGCCGCATTAGCACCTTGAGTCCCAGCCTGTACCATCTGCTGACCAGCAGATGTCGATGCAGTACCCAGATTCGTCATACTCTGAGCAGCTTGATTGATCTGAGTTTGAAGCCCAGGAGGTAACCAAAGAGATGGTTGAGCAGCAGCGGTAGGAGAGGCAGCGGGACCAGCAGCCGTTGGGAGAGCAGGGAGAGTCATCCCCGCCGCAGCAGTGGCCAACTGACGCATCGTCGCAAGAGCGGCCTGAGCCTGAGCATTCCAAGTGCCTAGTTGCGTGGCATGATTCTGGAATGACACCTGCGAGGCTTGCATCCGGGCATCAAGATTCTGCAACGCAGTCAAAGCCTGCGTTACATCGAAGCCCAGTTTATTGAGAATTTCGTCAGCCATCTTGGTTACCGCACGCGCTTACTTCTAACATACGGAGCAACAAGCGGTAGACTAGCATCACCTGTCGCGTGAACAAACGCCGCTGCGCCTTTGACCTGGAAATTGTACGGACCTGGATTTTTCAGTCGTCCGAAAAGCGTGGGATCAGGTTCAAAGTTCGCGTTGTGGTACTCATTCCAAATCAACCAAGGGAGACTTGTGCCATACGTGAAAGTGTAGAGTCCGCTTTCAATATCGGCAACTAACTCTCCCGTGCTCGCCGATTGTCCAATTCCAGTCCGATCAAGCGGGGCCGGTCCCCCGCCGACCGGAACTGGGTATCCAATCTCACTCGCTACCTTGAGAAACGTAGCTCTCGACGCCCCACTCCAAAGCGGCACTTCTGCAATGACTGCCTCTAACCAAGAGGCAAGACCCAGTGCGAGAAGCTCTCGCATCGTCTTATCGAGTTCCTTCTTGTAACTGACAAGATCAATCTGTGGACTTCGGTAGGAGTATTTGAACTTCATGGTCAGGTTCTTCGTCGGCGCGGTGGGCGCGATGTTGAGTGTGGTCTTGGCGGCAACGAAGCACTACCAGATGAATCTGATGTTGTTGCGCCTGCCAATTTTGCTTGCCACTGCTCTTCATCGTAAGTTGCAGTCTGATCGAAAGCGACAATCATTGCCTGTGCTTCGACCCCACACTCGTCCCACGATTCCTTCACACCAGGCGGGCGAATTCCTAGTCTTGCGCAGGCTCGCCAGACGGCGTACTCACCTGTTCGGTAACTAGGCCAGAGGATGTGGGCGACTCCGGAACCTGACCAAGAAGAAAAAGCTCGCGCGCCTTCTTCAGCTTGTTCTCATCCAGAGCATTCGCTTCCATCACCAGTGCTAGAACACGACTGACTTCGACTTCGCTCAGCCCGCCTTCACGCAAATCCTTTTCCCAATTCAACCAGGTGCGAGGATCATTCTCTACCACCGTGTCCCATTCAATGTCGCTTGGCTTCAAAGAATGAAACACCATGTAACCGAGCCGTTTCTTCCCCCACTGATTGAGCACTTGCTGGTACGTCGGATCATCCGTCATCGGAACAACACCATCCCGTGTCAACTTGCCGGGCGGTTGAGGTATAGGGCACTGCGCAAGAAACGCATCCATGTCCTTCAACCCAACCGCACGAAACACAAGATTCTGTTCTCCGCGCGGTAGAACCAAAACCACTTCGTTGCAAAGAGTCTTTGGATCAAGACCACCAATCTTCATGTTTGTTCTCCCTCAAAAAGTCGCCAGTGCCGGGTGCAATCCGGCACTGACGAGAGATTCGATGTTACGCATCCTCACGAGTCACGACCGGCTCAATGACATTGCACTTGCCAGTGAGCGAGATGTTCGCGTCCTTGAAGTTGACTTCCTTGGTGTCTGCCCGGAAATCCGGGAAGAGCGTGAGTTCCTTTTGTGCGCCGCCACAAGGCGGAACATGTTCGACTTCAATGTCGATCGCATACGGTTCGCACAGGTCCGCCGAAGACGAGACCCACTCAGCCGCGCCGCCAATGCCCTTGAGTGCATCAATCGGGGTAATCACTTCCGATGTACCCGTTGTGATGTGCTCATAGGTGCATTCCAGCTTCACGTCAAGCGGCACTTCGTCGCCTTCTCGCACTGTGTCAAGATCGCCCCGGTCCAACATGTACTCATAGGTCCGGTGTTCGGTATAAGTGATGTTTCCATCGCCGACCTTGATCTCGATTTGCTGCGAAAAGAAATTGACACCAGCCCCAGTCGCACTTGCAGCCACATCAGACGCAAGTCCAGGACTGAATTCGATACTCGTCGTTGGGCCTGTTGCACCGGGTGTTCGCGCGGTGACAGTGTGAATCGTCGTCGGAGGCGTCTCCGCGTCGAGTGTAAAACGGGCACCAACTGGCACCTGATTGGTGACAGCGGTATTCAAAACAGGGGCATTGATCGTGAGATCAGTGACATCAGCGCCTGTCGCACCATGACCTGCATCACCATCCAGTCCATCTTTGAACCGGACGATACAGTCACGAAGTTCAATTCTGGCCATTTGTAATTCTCCTCTTTGTTGTGGCTAGTTGTTGTCAGAAAGTTCCATCACGTACCAGCAATCGACCATCGACTGTCTCAAACGATCCGTCGGCGTCATCTGACCAAAATGATGAACCTTAATCGGGTTGTTTCGGTCATTCAACGGCGACAAACAGCCAAGAAGTGATTGATCGTCTTCTAATCCATTTCCGTACCGATAGACCGCAATAACGGCATCCATTGCCTCGTGGTAGAGACCAGCAATGAGTTGCGGGGTGTACCGATTCTTAGGCGGTTTATCCATCCGGCTTTGAATCAATACGCGAACTCCCACTTTGAGTTCATAGTAGTTTCGACTAAGCTCACGGGAAAACGGTCCTGTTATAGCGATCTCGACATGCTCGCTGGCCTCCATGATCTCGTCAGTACGATCGTCAACGCCCTCAATGAGAACCTTGATCTTGTTGTCCGTAGCGACCTTCTTCAGGCAATCCGCTAAAGAGGAGAAAATCCAGCGCGCCCAGTGAGGGTTCACAGCCATCTTTACACCTCTCCAACTGCTTCGGACTCGACTTCAATCGTGTCTTCTCCATCAACCGATTGCAGCAGACCTGTTTCCAAGTCTGTCTCGCCCAAAAGCACCTTACCTGTGATAATCCAGCCCGAATCAAACTCCATCTCTTCGATCTTCTCGAACTGGTACTTGCGGCCGTTATACACGAGCCAGTCATCCTGACTTACCACCAAATCCCTAGCGTCCCGTCTGTCGATGATGAAAACCCGCTTGCTGGAATCAAAGCCCCCGCCTTGGACCATCAACTTGTCAGCCGAAATCACCGAGATATTGCGAACAACCTCTCGCGTCATCGTAGCCGGCAACACAATAGCCCGTTTCACGCGGGTAGCTATGGTCTCAACGGTAGCTTCACCGGTTTTAGGGTCAACTTCAGAAGTCAATAATCGGTAGATGACGATAGGGCCACCATACTGCCGCTTCAAAGCGTACAGTGCAATCTGCATCTGTCGATTCAGAAAGTATTGATGCGGCTGCATAGTGGTTCTCGTCTACTCTTTCGATTCTGGCTTCATCCATCGTTCATCCATCGCCCGCTCCAACCGCCGCATGATAGATGTGTTTCGAGTAATAACCCTAGTACACTTCTTCACAAGCGGTAGAAGCACTTTCCGTTGTTCATCTTCCAACTTGTTAATCCGAGTTCCAAGTCGGCATTCACGCATCCAGCCTTGCCACAACAGAAAGCAAACCATCAGGACCAGAGGCCCGTACTGCTTCAAAATCACGAGCGCAGTTTGCCAATCCATGATAGCCTCCAAGAAACGTGACAGAAAGCCACCCTCCCAGGTTGCCCTGGGAGGGTAGCGTGACAATCAACACACGCCGTCTGTTAGCCGAGAAGAATCACGGCCAGGTTCTCATCCAGAACAGCAACGCCGGCCAGGATGTCCAGGTTGACGACCGTGCCGCCCTCTTGGATGTCGTACTGCATCGTCACTCGCATGGAGATGTTGTTGTACGAACCCACGTGACTCAGCACGCCCATCTGGCCATTCGGCACCGCCAGCGGGCGAGTGACGAGAGCCAGCGAGTCCCGATGAAACGCCATGTTCAGCGAACCAGCAGGACCGGGGAACGCCTTGTCACCATCGGCGAGAGCGACTTCAAGCGGGCGGTCAAGGATGACCGACTGCTTACCAACGGCCGACAGCCAACTTTCGATGACCGTGTAGGTCCGGCGAGCCGCACCCGTACCGAAAGAAATCAACTGCCCGACTGCCGGAGCCACTGTGGTCCAGCCATCAAGCACGATGGCTTCGCTGTAAGCGAGAGCGTAGTCGCCATCGACATCGCACGCCGTGTAGACCGAAACCACCGCGCCACCGACTGTGGCATATTTGTTGGCCTCGTTCAGCGTAATCGACGTGGTGTTACCACCACCATCATCTGCCGTCGCAGTGACGTAGGTCGGCTGATCGTTGCCAGCCACTACCGCGTACTCACCGATCAATGTCACGTGACCGGTCACTGCACAAGCCTGGGCACCACTCCCACCAGCCGCCAAAGCGTTGGTGACCGTCCCTTCGGTGACCTCGGAAGCCGAGACCGAAGCGTAAAGCAGGCTGTTGACGTTCTGGTCCATGTACGTGCGGAACCCGAGAATACGGCCGAGTTCAGCATTTTCCAGAGCCGTCCCGCCGTCGCCACGCTCGTTGGCCTTGATGAACAACTCGGTCTTGAGCAGCGCGGTTTCGCTTGCCGGAGCCAGAACCAGGTTGCGACCGTCCATCGGGGCCTTGTTAATGTTCAGCACTTCCCGTGCCTCCAGCATGTAGTCCTTGCTGTTGGCGCTGGTGAGATTCTGAAGCCGACCAACACGATTGGCTGGAGCCCGCAGAAAATTGTGGCAACGACCGAGCACGGCGCGATCGACGGCACGAGCAATCGACTGCATACCGGGACGCAGGTAGATGTCCACCAAATCCTGGAACGACTTGCTGGCTTCACCGTCCTTGATGGTGAACGACGTGTAGAACCACTGATCCAGCGGCACCTGCACGTTGGTCGCATTGGCATCCTGCTGAGCCAGAGTCGTACCGTCCTTCTTCCGGCTGATCCGGAAGGTGCCAGGCCGACGAGTGTTCACCACGTCGCCGAAATTGCGAATTTCATCCTCGAAGTCCCTGTGGACAAGGTTGGCGATGACCATGTTCTCTTCGAGAATGGCCAGACCTTCCTGAGCCCAATGCTCGGGGATGAAGGCGTCGTTGTCGTTGGCGAAACAAGCAACCTGAGCCTTGTTGAGATACAAACTGTTCATTGTGTTCCTCTGAAAAGGTTTCGTGTGGATACTGTCATCAGTATCCGTTCAGTCAGTTTCCACCCCTGACCGTTGTGTCGGCGTTTACTATCGCTTGCGCCGCAACCCCAGAGCTTCAGGGTTCTTCTCACGGAGTTCTCGGTATTGCTGCGGAGTCAATTTCCGCACGTCAACCCTACCACTGCCCAGCACAGTGCTGGTAGCCTGTCCTGCTCCGATGCCACTCACAACACCTGACTTGAACAGGTTGCCATAAGTATCGGGCAGTTCTTTCATCCGCTTCACCGCTTCCTCGGGTGTGCGAACCATCACAACCGGTTCTCCCGTCTTGGGATCGACATCATTCATCTCGACCATCGGTCGATACTTTCCTGTCGGCTTGCCGGTCTTCTCGTCCACCACTTCAAGCAGCTTCGTGAGGGGGCGCAAGATCACGATGATCTGGTCAGCGTTGAAGGCGTCGTTCTTGACGGCCGCATCTTGCAACGCGCGCTCAACCGTGCTGTCACGGTACAGGTTTTCCCAAAAAACGACCTTCTTTTTCAAGTCGGTCACTTCGGCACCATGTACCTCTTCCAACTGCTTCTTCTCATGGGCGAGTTGCTGTTCCTTTGTTCGCAACTGACCCTGAATCGCGGTGAGATTCTCTTCCAGAGCCTTCCGCGTGGCCTCGGTCATGGATTTGTCAGCAAGAGCTTCTTGCAATTTGGCTTCCATCTGGGCCAGCGCCGTCTGATGCTTTCGACGATCATCCGCAAGAAAACGATTCACATCTTCCTGAGAAAATGTCGTCTTTGCAGCACCAGCCGCAGGAGCAGAAGCAGCCCCGCCACCAGGAGAAGGAGTTCCACTGGCGCGAGCAGCCGCCGCAGCCGCCGCAGCCGCAGCCGCAGCCGCAGCATCAGCCACCGAATCACCGGCTCCAGGATTCCCTGTGCCGTCGCCTTCACCCTCGAAACAAGACACACAACCACGAGACCGATACAACTGGGAAAGAACGTTCATGTTCCACCTTTCACCCTGGCGAGTTGACTCAAGAACCGCAATGCAGGACGCCAGTTTCCCGCTGGTTCACCCGGCTCTTTCGTGCCTGCCGGTCGGACAGGGTACAACTACAAGCTGCACCTGACGGAACAGGGTTACGAAACCCTCGAAATCTTGACCGCATCACCGTCACGCAAATACGGTCTCAACCGACGCCAAGCAACGGCGTTCGGAATCATGTTAATCAAATGTTCAATCGGCAACTGATCTCGATTGAACATGGTCTTGACTCCTCCATACGTCGAACTTGTTACAGCAAGAGTTTCCAATTCTTGCTCTGGGTCCTTGTTATCCAAGAGACTGTGCGCCAGTTCATACTGTGCAATCCGAATGTCTTCTGGCACCTCCGTATCAGCACCTCGTGGAAATTCATTTAGTTGAGCCACTTCAGCGGCTTGAATCTCGGCACGAATGTCATCGTCGATCGTTTCATTCTCATGGGCTTCCATGACCAAGTAGACCGTATGCTTGTATCCTTTGAAATTGAGACCGTCAATCAGTCGGCGTGCAGCGATCAAAGCCTTCTCTCGGTCGGATGCTGAGGCTGCCGTCCACGCCCACTCATGCAGACGTTGGTTAAAGTATTCGGCAGCTTCTACAAGCGTACCGTAATAGGTCGCATTCAAAGCCATTCTGTCACCTCATCAGTACCGACACAACCAATTGAGATTGGTTCGGTCATCGTGCAACTCGTACCAACCTTGACCCCAGAGATCGTGAAGCATCTCGAAGTATTCCTGATACATCCATCGTACTCGACCTAAGCTATAGTTTGCAATAGCTCGTTGTCGAATATACCACGGATCAAGGTCACCAACATGTTTCGCGGCCCACACAAACTGATCCAGCGTATGGCATCTGAAACCAGTTTTGCCGTGTTCCACTGTCTCAGTGAAAGCACCAAAATCAGTGGATATGACAGGTGTTCCGGCCATTTGAGCTTCAACAGCAACACCGCCAAACGGCTCAACGTAAAATGTTGGTGTAAATACCGCTCTCGCATTTCGCAGCAAGTCGGCCTTTTGTTGCCCAACAACACAGCCTACGTATTCAAGATGATCCCCTTCAAACACCTCGCCAGCAACACACTCGATTCGGTTGCCTTTGACTTCCTTGACACCTTGCCCGGCCAAAATCAATTTGGCTCCAAGACGCTTGCAAGTTTCGACTGCGACAGCGACACCTTTCCGCTTCATCAGTCTCCCCATGTACAGAAAATAGTCTCCCTTTTCTGTGCTAGAGGGATAGTCGCCTGAATCAAAGTAATTCGGAATCGCAGCATCGTAAAACCTGCCATCAGGATCAAACCCACCTTGAGCCGCCCACACCATGTGCATGTGCGAATATGATTCAAAAACACGGTACTTACTAAATGTTCCCGTGTATCCAATCCCATATTCAACCGGCAACACACTAGCGCCAACGGCATCTGCCAATGGCTTATTAAGCCGGCCGCAAATCACACAGAGAAAGTCGCCCTTTTGCTTCCGCTCATTGATAGCCGCTGCGGCGCGACCATTTGTCAACGGCCAGTAAGGTTCGGTGCCTTTCCACCCGAGATTGTAGAGAGCATTCTTGTTCCACTCCCCAAAATACTTGATCTGCTCATCTCGGCTGATGATTTGCACATGCTCGTCACACTTGACATCACTTCCTTCAGCACCATAGTGGTACACCACGTGGCCAAGTGACTTCATCATCTGGACAAAGTGCATGACCTTCATTGTGTACGCACACGGAGCATGTCTTGGATGAGTCTGCGTGTGCGGCATCGCAACAACATGAAATCGTAACTGTTTCATTGGTTTTTCTCCCTCGGTCGCAAGTATTCGGTCGGCGGAGTCGCCAAACTCCGCCGACCGAGTTTCAGTCAAACACTACGGCGCGTAGATTTCCCATGTCGCTACACCACCGTCTGTCACCTGGAGAACATACTGAGTCGTTGATCCAGGTGTCGGTTTTTCAGGCAGCCATGCCGCACTATCAAGACCTGTCGGTCCAGTTGAGCCGGTAAACCCTATGGGACCTGTGGGGCCTGTGGGACCGGCGGGACCCGTCGAGCCAGTCAGGCCCGTGTCGCCGGTGAGCCCGGTGGGGCCCGTCGAGCCAGTGAGGCCCGTGTCACCGGTGAGACCCGTTGGTCCAGTCGCACCTGTGTCACCCGTGTCGCCGGTGAGACCTGTTGGCCCAGTCGAGCCGGTCAGGCCGGTGTCGCCGGTGAGCCCGGTGGGGCCCGTCGAGCCGGTCAGGCCCGTGTCGCCAGTGAGACCCGTTGGTCCAGTGGAGCCAGTGAGGCCCGTGGCACCGGTGAGACCTGTTGGCCCAGTCGAGCCGATGAGGCCCGTGTCGCCGGTGAGCCCGGTGGGGCCCGTCGAGCCGGTGAGGCCCGTGTCACCGGTGAGACCCGTTGGTCCAGTCGAGCCGGTCAGGCCGGTGTCGCCAGTGAGACCCGTTGGTCCAGTCGCACCTGTGTCACCCGTGTCGCCGGTGAGCCCTGTTGGTCCAGTCGAGCCAGTCAGGCCCGTGTCGCCGGTGAGCCCGGTGGGGCCCGTCGAGCCGGTCAGGCCCGTGTCGCCAGTGAGACCCGTTGGTCCAGTCGCACCTGTGTCACCCGTGTCGCCGGTGAGACCCGTTGGTCCAGTCGAGCCAGTCAGGCCCGTGTCGCCGGTGAGACCTGTTGGCCCAGTCGAGCCGGTCAGGCCCGTGTCGCCGGTGAGCCCGGTAGAGCCCGTCGAGCCGGTCAGGCCCGTGTCGCCGGTGAGCCCGGTGGGGCCCGTCGAGCCGGTGAGGCCCGTTGGTCCAGTCGAGCCAGTGAGTCCAGTGGGGCCGGTCGCCCCTGTATCGCCAACCGGTCCTTCGGGACCTGTGGCACCTTGAAGACCACCAAGTGCAACAGTGTCCAAATGTTCTTGAGTGGCAATCACCTCGGCTGAAATCTGGTCCCAGTCATTGAAATCGGGATCAACCTGATCTTTTCGTGTTTCTCGCCACGGATTTTCAGTTGAACCGTCCCAAACTGAACCAGGGTAATTTGAATCTTTCTGTGGCATCTCTTGTCTCCGCTTGTTGCGCTGTTACAGGGTTGGATTATTAACTTCAGCAACACGCTGATTTATAATTCTCACATTCATCAAAAATTACCCCCCAAAATGCATAGCTATGCGTGCTACTTTTCCGAAAGGTGACCCATTTAGATAGGGAGTAAAATATCCATACCGCCCATCAGTGAAACCACCGTAAAACCCCTTCAAATCAGCGTCAGTAGATGTCAAATCAAGAACTGAGACCGTGCTAAAATCATTTAGATCGACTCTGGCTACTTTTCCGAAAGGTGACCCATTATAAAAGGGAACAAAATATCCATACCACCCATCAGTGAAACCGCCGACAAATCCCTTTAAGTCGGCATCAGTAGATGCCAGATTAAGAACTGAGACTGTGCTGAAGTCATTCAGATCAACTCTAGCTACTTTTCCGAAAGGTGACCCATTAGCATAGGGAACAAAATATCCATACCACCCATCAGTGAAACCGCCGATAAACCCCTTCAAATCAGCATCAGTAGATGTCAAATCAAGAACTGAGACCGTGCTAAAATCATTCAGATCGACTCTGGCTACTTTTCCGAAAGGTGACCCATGTTGACAGGGGACAAAATATCCATATCGCCCGTCAGTGAAACCACCAGCAAATCCCTTCAAATCGGCATCAGTAGATGTCAAATCAAGAACTGAGACTGTGCTGAAGTCATTCAGATCAACTCTGGCTACTTTTCCAAAAGGTAACCCATCATTAAACGGCACAAAATATCCATATTGCCCGTCAGTAAAACCACCCTGAAACCCCTTTAAGTCAGCATCAGTAGATTCCAGATTAAGAACTGAGACTGTGCTGAAGTCATTCAGATCAACTCTGGCTACTTTTCCGAAAAGTGACCCATTAGCATAGGGAACAAAATATCCATACCGCCCATCAGTGAAACCGCCAACAAATCCCTTTAAGTCGGCATCAGTAGATGCCAGATTAAGAACTGAGACTGTGCTGAAGTCATTCAGATCAACTCTGGCTACTTTTCCGAAAGGTGACCCATTATTACGGGGGACAAAATATCCATATCGTCCGTCAGTGAAACCACCAGTAAATCCCTTCAAATCGGCATCAGTAGATGTCAAATCAAGAATACAAGGACGACCGAGAGAGTAATACAGACGCTTCATCGGTTGCTCCGATGTCCAACTCAACGTCCCGGAGCCATTCGTTCGGAGAATCTGATTACTGATCCCGTCCGCACCAGGAAAATTCTGGTCATTCACCGTCAATGCTGGAACAATAACAGTGTCCTCAGCATTCGTTTGACGAATCATGCCATCATCGACAACTAAAACTTTACGGTCCACCGTCGGTCACCTCAATCAGAAATTCATCTGGCTCTGGCTAAATTTCATCGAACGGTTCTGGAAATTCATCAGGATTTATCCATTCAGGGTCAATCTGAAAGTTTCCATCAATATAGAGCCATTGACTAAGGCGTATTCCCAAAAAGTCTTCAGGAAGCGCCACAATAAGCCCCGTTGATTTTGGATTATTAACTTCAGCAATACGCTGATTTATAATTCTTACATTCATCAAAAATTACCCCCAAAGTGCATAGCTATGCGTGCTACTTTTCCGAAAGGTGACCCATTATAAAAGGGAACAAAATATCCATACCACCCATCAGTGAAACCGCCGACAAATCCCTTTAAGTCGGCATCAGTAGATGCCAGATTAAGAACTGAGACTGTGCTGAAGTCATTCAGATCAACTCTAGCTACTTTTCCGAAAGGTGACCCATTAGCATAGGGAACAAAATATCCATACCACCCATCAGTGAAACCGCCGATAAACCCCTTCAAATCAGCATCAGTAGATGTCAAATCAAGAACTGAGACCGTGCTAAAATCATTCAGATCGACTCTGGCTACTTTTCCGAAAGGTGACCCATGTTGACAGGGGACAAAATATCCATATCGCCCGTCAGTGAAACCACCAGCAAATCCCTTCAAATCGGCATCAGTAGATGTCAAATCAAGAACTGAGACTGTGCTGAAGTCATTCAGATCAACTCTGGCTACTTTTCCAAAAGGTAACCCATCATTAAACGGCACAAAATATCCATATTGCCCGTCAGTAAAACCACCCTGAAACCCCTTTAAGTCAGCATCAGTAGATTCCAGATTAAGAACTGAGACTGTGCTGAAGTCATTCAGATCAACTCTGGCTACTTTTCCGAAAAGTGACCCATTAGCATAGGGAACAAAATATCCATACCGCCCATCAGTGAAACCGCCAACAAATCCCTTTAAGTCGGCATCAGTAGATGCCAGATTAAGAACTGAGACTGTGCTGAAGTCATTCAGATCAACTCTGGCTACTTTTCCGGTTTGATTGGGGACAAAATATCCATACCGCCCATCAGTGAAACCACCGTAAAACTCCTTCAAATCAGCGTCAGTAGATGTCAAATCAAGAACTGAGACTGTGCTGAAGTCATTCAGATCAACTCTGGCTACTTTTCCGGTTTGATAAGAATTAAAGTATCCATACCACCCATCAGTGAAACCACCAGTAAATCCCTTCAAATCGGCATCAGTAGATGTCAAATCAAGAATACAAGGACGACCGAGAGAGTAATACAGACGCTTCGTCGGTTGCCCCGATGTCCAACTCAACGTCCCGGAGCCATTCGTTCGGAGAATCTGATTACTGATCCCGTCCGCACCAGGAAAATTCTGGTCATTCACCGTCAATGCTGGAACAATAACAGTGTCCTCAGCATTCGTTTGACGAATCATGCCATCATCGACAACTAAAACTTTACGGTCCACCGTCGGTCACCTCAATCAGAAATTCATCAACCACTTATGCTAAATATTTCCCCAGCATGGTCTGCGCAGCACAGTCTGCGCAGACCCTACAGAAAGTAGACCCTGCACAGACCGTGCGAGCCATTCGCACGGTCTGTATGATTACAGCAAAATGGGTGGTGCAATCAGCAAATCCATTTTCGTAGCACTAAGAGCGCGACCAACGCGCGCAACATGTTGCCCAACTGTTGTCGGAGCCGTGGTCGTAAGCCTCCCGGCGACTGCGGCACTGAGATAGTAAACTGACCCAGGAATCAAACCGCCACTGTCACCAGTAACAAAATCCCACTGTCCTGTAGTCGCCGTCAATACGCCATCAGCCAAAATGTTACCAGACGCCGAAGCACCGATTGAAGCATCATGCACCAAGCCGAGCACTTCAATTGTGTCACCATCATCTGCCCTAGCGAGATCAACAGTGCCATTGACCTTTGTATAGACCGCCTGACAAATCACAATAGTTCCGGCGTTGCCATTTGTCATAGCGACATCATCAATACCACTTTGGCCTGTCGGACCAGTTGGACCAGTCGCGCCAGTATCACCTTGTGGGCCTGTCGGACCAGTTGCACCGGTGTCACCTTGAGGACCAGTTGGACCAGTCGCACCAGTCGCGCCAGTATCACCTTGTGGGCCTGTCGGACCAGTTGCACCGGTGTCACCTTGAGGACCTGTCGCGCCTGTCTCACCTTGAGGACCAGTGGGGCCAGTAGCGCCGGTATCACCTTGAGGACCAGTTGGACCAGTCGCGCCTATTGGGCCGATTGGACCAGTCGCGCCTGTCTCACCTTGAGGACCAGTGGGGCCAGTCACGCCTGTCTCACCTTGAGGACCAGTGGGGCCAGTAGCGCCGGTATCACCTCGAGGACCAGTTGGACCAGTCGCGCCCGTCTCACCTTGGGGACCAGTTGGACCAGTCGCGCCTGTCTCACCTTGAGGACCAGTGGGGCCAGTCGCGCCAGTATCACCTTGTGGGCCTGTCGGACCAGTTGCACCGGTGTCACCTTGAGGACCTGTCGCGCCTGTCTCACCTTGAGGACCAGTGGGGCCAGTAGCGCCGGTATCACCTTGAGGACCAGTTGGACCAGTCGCGCCTATTGGGCCGATTGGACCAGTCGCGCCTGTCTCACCTTGAGGACCAGTGGGGCCAGTCGC
>Ga0307428_1000235_pt1 | contig 42776 bp, 41 predicted proteins | sample SalMarWE160240MG_FD_202161 | JGI IMG/M metagenome (GOLD analysis project Ga0307428, IMG submission 202161) | Salt marsh sediment microbial communities from the Plum Island Ecosystem LTER, Massachusetts, United States - WE1603-240 | ecosystem: Environmental > Aquatic > Marine > Intertidal zone >...
CATTCCGAGTACTGCTCCGGCAATCCCAATAAAGGCCAGTGTCGGTACTGTCTGCCCCACGTTAGCGATACCAATAAGAACAGGGGAAACAAAACGAAACGCCCGCCGAGTAGATAAGAAACCAATGGGGATTCCAACGATAATAGCCAACAGTTCAGCTACCGCAACGATCTGCAGGTGCCTGAGGGTAGCTTTGGCAATCTTCATTCCCGGAGTCACCTTGAAGATCCCCACCGACCCCAGGTTTGTCATCCAGATCGTCACCCCAAGAAAAATGGCCAATAAAATCGCAAGCACCAGGTACTGTTTCACTCGTCTTCCTTACAGGGTTCTACTTGATCATTGATCTCCTGCTCTCCCAGTACATCACGGATAATCTGGAATGACAGTACGCCAATTAATCTCTCGTACTCATCTAAGATGGCTAAGGTCCCGATGGCGCTATTCAACATCATTGACAGCGCTTCGTTTAATGGCGTATCAGGTGCGGCAGTGATCGTCGGAGGAATGATAACTTCCCGAATCGGTTTCGCTGCTTCAAGATCATCACAGGTGATCCAACCGAGAAAGTGTCCACCATCTTCGGTCAACATCGACCACCGCAAATTCTCGCTCTCCATGCGCGCCTTCACCTGCATCGGGTCTTCTCCCACCTTGACGGTCAGCGGCGGCTCTTGCATCACATCCTTTGCTTTAAGAAGACGCAACCCTTTTAACACCCGATCGGCCCCGATGAAGTTCCTTACAAATTCATTCTTAGGAGAGCCAAGCAGTGTAGCCGGGTCGGTGTATTGTACTAGTTCTCCTTCGCGCATTAGGGCAATGGTGTCTCCCATCTTGATCGCCTCGTTGATGTCGTGCGTGACAAAGGCAATCGTTTTCTTGATCTTTGCCTGGATCTTGAGGAACTCATCCTGCAGTTTGCTACGCGTGATCGGGTCGATTGCGCCGAACGGTTCATCCATCAATAGAATGGGAGGATCCGCTCCCAGACAACGTGCTACACCGATTCGCTGCTGTTGCCCACCGGAGAGCTCACTCGGATAGCGATCAATGAACGTTTTTGGATCCATCCCTACTAAGTTTAGCAGCTCCTCGGCCCGCTTGCGCTTCTTTTGCTTTGGCCACTTCAATAGAGTGGGAACGGTTGCAATGTTCTCTGCGACAGTACGATGCGGGAAGAGCCCAATGTTCTGAATGGCATATCCGACACCCCTCCGAAGCTCGTTTTGGTCTAGCTCCAACGCATCAACACCATCGACGTAGATCTTTCCTGTTGTTAGAGGGATCAGGCGATTGATCATCTTCATGCTGGTTGTTTTGCCACAGCCAGAAGGACCCAGAAATATGCAGAACTCACCTTGCTTGATCTCCATCGTCAGATCCTTGACAGCCTCGGTACCGTCTGTGTAAGTCTTTCCTACATGCTCTAGCTTGATCAACGCTTCCTCCTAATCCGAACCCCCTTAGGTGTTGTTAACCATTCCAGCCCCCCCATCAGAAAATCAGTAGCAATGGCAAGGAGCGAGACGAACGCCGCTCCGACGATAATAAGATCCGTTCGGTAGTTAGCGATCCCGCGGAAGATCGGCTGTCCTAATCCACCCGCCCCAATGTAGGCCCCGATCGCTGCAATCCCAATGTTCATCACGATCGCTTGTCGCAACCCAGCCATTATTACGGGAACGGCCAATGGTAACTTAACTGTGGTAAGGATCTGTCTTTCGCGCATCCCCATCCCCCGCCCTGCCTCAATCATCGCTGGATCTACCTCACGGATTGCGGTATAGGTATTGCGAATGATCGGGAGCAATCCGTAGAGGGTAAGGGCGATCACTACCGGGAGAAAGCCTATCGATGGAAGCGTTAATGCGGAGAGGATCCCCATCAGGATACCGTATAATGCCAAAGACGGGACGGTCATCATGATACTGGCAAAATAAATTACGGTATTGGCAATACGCTCGCGTCCCTTTCCAGAGATGTAGATCCCGATCAAGACTCCAATGACAGCTGCTGACGCGTTAGCAACGAGAATAATGTAAAGGTGTTGCAACGTCCATTCCCCAATCTTGTCGGGGTGATTCAATACGTAATTCCAAGCTTGATTCCACATGCCACCACCAGGACCACTTTAGCATAAAACTTTCTTTCTGTCAAGCGAATCTTGTAATTTTTGTTTCAGAGCCCACCGATTTCCCTTTTTAGGGCACCCTGCGAACAAGTCTTGCAAGAAGGAAATCTTTCAACTAGAATGCGAGCCACACATTAAGAAAGTGAAGGGGGCAGCATGGCAGTACTGGATGGGAAAGCAATTGCCCGCATGGTTCAAGAGGGCCTGAAAGAACAGGTCTCCAAGCTTAAGGCGGACGGGGTTGCGCCAACGATTGCTCCGATTCTTGTGGGGGATAACCCCGGGGCTAAGGTCTACTACCGCACTAAGGAGAAACTGGCAGAGAAACTCGGCATTCGGTATGCGGGCGTTAAGCTCCCTGAAGACACGAGCCAGGAAGCATTAATTGATGCGATCCACCGATTGAACGACGATCGCGAGGTTCATGGGTTATTTGTCGAACTCCCACTCCCGAAAGGGATCTCCCTTGCCACGATCAGCCGCGAAATCACTCCCCAGAAGGACATCGACTGCATCAACCCGGTGAACCTGGGCCACCTGGTTAGTGGAGGAGCTGCATCCGCTACTTATACCGAACTGAAAGAACGCTCAGATGTTCTACTTCCTGCTACCCCACAAGCGGTCATGGAACTACTCCTAGCCTCAGGGGTGGACCTTGCCGGCAAGGAGACGGTGGTCGTTGGGGCCGGGGCAGTGGGGCTGCCGTTAGCGTTGCTGCTGTTGCGCCAAGGCTATGCCAACGTCACCCTATGTGAGTATAAGGGTAAAGATCTGCACGAGATTGTGGGTAGAGCGGACGTCGTGTGTGTCTCCGTGGGCAGGCCAAACTTTATCACCGCAGGGATGGTCAAGGAGGGAGCGGTCGTAATTGATGTTGGGATCAATGTAGGAAAAGATGGAATAACGGGTGATGTTGACTACGCTGGTGTAGAGAAGAAGGCCAGCTTGATCACCCCCGTTCCCGGTGGAGTAGGCCCGATGACGACTACGCTGATCATGGCCAACACCGTAAAGTCTGCTAGAAACCTTACGCAAAAACATGGCTGAACGGTTATCCATTGAAGTGGAAGGAACCATTGAGCCGTCCCCGGAACGCGTCTTCCGTTACCTCGAGTATGGTGGGTCTTCTCCGTCTGTCCCTGTTTTAAGGAAGCTAAAGGAGCTTGTTCCTAAGTCACATATCTTGATGCAACCAAGGGCATTATGTCAAATCTGCTCAGCAAATGAAGGAGTAGCCCTTCGCAAAGATGACCTCCCCTCCCCAATTCAAGATGCCTCCTTCTTTGCCTTTGGCCTTGTCACCGTGGGCCCTGCCATCGAACAGGAAGTGGAGAGGCTGCGTGAAGCAGGAACGCTGCTCGACTCGATACTCCTCGATGCACTCGGCTTGGCCGCTGTGTCCGAACTCTGCGAGCAGACGGCCTACCGGGTGTTTGACTGGGCAGAAGAACACAGATTGAATGCGAGTCGCGCGTTCGAGCCGGGGTCTGGCGCCAGTCATTGGCCGCTTGAGAATCAGCGCCTGATATTTGCCAACTTGCGGGCCGAGCAGATCGGTGTTGAGCTTACCTCACACCTGTTGATGCGTCCCCGTAAAACGTTATCGTTCCTAATGGGAATCGACACGGAAATAGAGCAGGCATCCACTCCTTTCTCGTGTCAGGGATGTCGGCGCATAGATTGCCCGTATCGCTACGAACCGGGCAGAAGCTCACCGCCTAGTAGAGAGGAGGCACGTAATGATTGAGGACCAAGGTAGAACCTGAAAACTCGAACTTGCGATGCAAAGCAGCGTCTGAGCAAGCAGGCTCGTAAAGGAGGAAAGAGTGCAAACCACTTATGAGAACACAGTTATCAGCACTTTCTTAGAAGAACTCTCTTCAGCGGCACCCGCACCAGGGGGAGGGAGTGTCGCTGCACTCTCCGGGGCGATGGCTGCATCACTGGTGCTGATGGTCTGCAACCTGACCATCGGCAAGGAAAGCTTCGCTGAAAACGAGCAGGCAATAAAAGCCATTCTGGAAAAGGCACTTAAGCTGCGCGAGGAATTGATGAACGCGGTTGATGAGGATATCCAAGCCTATAATGCAGTGATAGGCTGTTACCGCTTACCCAAGGGCACACAAGAAGAAAAATCCGCGCGAAAGGAGAAACTTCAAGCCGCTCTTAGACAGGCTAACGAGGTTCCCTACCGGACGGCAAAGACGTGCTACTACGTGCTTGAGTTAAACCGCCGTCTACCGCAGATCGGCAACCCCAACGCCATAAGTGACGTGGCCGTTTCCGCTCAGTTGGCAGAAGCCGCTCTGCAATCGGCCCTATATAACGTAGATATCAACTGCAACTACATAAAGGATGAAGGTTATGTGAGCAATTACCGCAAGAAACGTGCCGAGTTGGCTAAACGAGCGGGGAATATGAAACAGGAGATCATCGACACGGTGCAAACCATGTTGTGCAGTTAAGGTTACTGTTGGTCAAGAGTAGCGCTGTCTTCGTCCTTGGTCTCCTTCCAGATTCGATCTAGAATCCCATTGACGAAGACCTGTGCCCGTTCGGTCCCGTACTTCTTACACAGCTCTACAGATTCGTTGATTGCTACCTCGGGCGGGATAGAGGGAAGGTATAGGAGCTCGAAGGTCCCCAGGCGCAGGATGTTACGGTCGATCAGGGCCAACCGCTCGAAACGCCAGCCTACCGTGTGCTGGCCGATGAGATCATCGATCTCATCCCTGCGCGTGGTGATCCCGATGAAGACCTGTTCGATGTAATCGCGTTGATCCCCGGGATCGATCTCGGAGAACATCTCAGAGATCGGTCTCTCGACGAATTCCTGTTGATAGAGAGCACTAAGCAGGAACTCGCGGGCCTCTCTGCGGTGCATCAAGGACGGAAGAGACGAGAGGTGAGCTTTCGCAGTCGTTGTAACACGTACTCTTGCGACTCAAGATAGGTGCCGATCAGATACCCGGCGAGCGCGAACGCGAGGAGGATCAAGACCACTTTCCACCCAGCGAGGACGAAGAGGAGGCCAACCAGAAGGCCGATGACGAGCCCGATCAGCTTAGGAGTCATCACTATCAATGGCATCCTCCTCCTCTCTCTTGACCGGCTCTTCCTCACGCGCGCGAATGCTATCCACGAGCACGGAGACCTCTTGCACTTCAACCCCAGTCCGTTCGACAACACGCTGGGAGAGGGTCTCCTGGATTCGCCGTCCTACTGCAGCTACTTGTTCCTGGGGAGAGAGGGCTGTCTGGATCCGGATGGAGATCCCTTCCTCCTGGTGCCGCAGCCGGACACGGAAGCGATCGATCCCAACCTCCTCGCGCAGGATCCCGCTGATGAATTCCCGCAATGCATAGGGCGAAAGCTCGATCCTTCCCCACTCCCCTTCCTGTGAGAAGCGCGCCGCCGCTACTTGTCTCCGGTATGCCAACAGGACAAAGTGGATGGCGATCACAAGCAGAACCGCTCCCACAAAGAAGAGAATTCCGATCCCGACCGCCGACACGAAGAAAGGCGACGGTACTGCAAAGGTAATGACTCCCGCCCCAAGGAGGATCGCCACAACCCCTAACCCCACTGTAAACAGGGCTGCGCACAGATAGAGGGCAAGAATAAGTAAGCTCATCCCTCCTCCTTCTCTTCCACGAACGTCTCTTCCGGCTCCACGAGCCGCTGCACATCAACGTCCACGCCGCTGACACGCAGCCCGGTCATCCGCTCGATCTCCGTCTTTACGCGTGTCTGTACCTGCTTGGCTACCTTGTGAATCGGATTTCCATACAGGACAGTGATCCGCACCGTTACCTTGACATTCTCTCCCTCGACCTCGGTGTCAACGTATCGCTTCATCCCCTCGCCACGGCGGAAGGCGCCGTCACCCGATCTCAGGTTGGCGATCCCTTCCACCTCGGAGACCGCGATCCCCGCGATCGCGGTGACCACGTCTTTGGAGATGCCAACGTTTCCTTTCTCTCCTTCTGCCATAACGTCCTCCTCACTCCTCCTCGATACCGCTCTCAAGGGTCTGCGGCGGAATGACCTTCTTCACGAAGACGTCCACCCCGGTCACCGTCACCCCGGCCAGCTTTTCGATATCCTGCTGCACGTTCCCCTGAACACCCTGTGCCACCTCATGCACCGGGTACCCGTACTCGACCGCGATCCTGAGTTCAATGTGAACCCCGTCCTCTGTGAGTTCGGTCTTGATAGTGGGAGAGAGGTCCTCCCCACCAAAGAAACTCTTGAGCCCGCCCGAAACGCTGCCAGACGAGTGGGCGATCCCATCGACCTTTCCTGCCGCGATCCGGGCGATCGCTGCGATCACTTCCTCCGATATGGTGATGCGACCGTCTTCATTGCCGATATTCACCTTCTTCTCCACCATAGCTCCTCCTTATATACGTTCCACGTACTTCCCGTTTCGCGTGTCCATCTTCAAAGTATCCCCTTCTTTCACGAAAAGAGGAACATGCACCACCGCCCCGCTCTCCAGCGTCGCTGGTTTCTCTACGTTGGAGACGGTATCCCCACGCACGCCTGGCTCGGTACGAACAACCTTGAGCTCGACAAAGTTAGGGAGATCCACCTTGACCAACACATCGTTGTGGTAGTAACCGATGACGTTGATCCCTTCCACGATGAAATCACCTCGTGAACCGAGTATCTCTGCGGAGATGGGGAATTGATCGAACCGTTCGTTGTCCATGAATAAGTAGCTTTCTCCGTCGTTATAAAGGTACTGCAACGACCGGGACTCCAGGAAGACCGATTCTGTATTCTCTGCTCCCTTAAACGTGGTTGAGGTCACGCGACCGTTCTTGAGGTGGCGAAGACGCGTCCGCGCGATCGACCCTCCCCTCCCTCGTTTGGAGTGTTCGTACTCGACAATCTCATACAGTTCTCCATTGTAGAGGATAACCATCCCCTTACGCATCTCAGTTACGGATAAACCCATCGATCGATCACTCCCTTGATTAATCAATGATATTCTCCCCTTTTGGCCTTCGCATGCAAATCGCACCCCTCACCGTTGCAAGAACCTACCTTTTGAGAGGATCTACTGATTATCACGGCCTACCTACCACGATCGTCGAAGTGGGAGGATCCATTTACCAGGGGGTGAAACTATGAGTACGCGTTCGCTGAGAAAGACCGGATCAAGGGACCAGCCCAAAGCCGGCGAGACTTGCTATTTCTGTGGTCGCAGGATCTTGGAGGAGAAGCGCGTGACAGTGGACTTCCGTTGGGGTGATAGGTTGGTGATTATCGAGAACGTCCCAGCCAAAGTCTGCAATGAATGAGGAGAACGCTACTATGTTGCCAAGGCCGTGCGGGAGGTGGAGCGGATTGCTAAGGAAGAGCAGAAGGAAAAGGAGCTTAGCGTTCCGGTCGTGGCATTGGAATAGCCGAATCTCTTATTGAACCGCTCTCCTGTCACCCAAGAACCGCGGCGAATCAGCGGACGTAGATGATGACGGAGAATGTGTCGACCGGTTCCTCTTCCCAGGGGCGCTGATAGACGAACTCGATCCGGGTTGTCCCCGAGGAGATGGCCTTGAACCTGAACTCGGAGGGGCTCGGGCTTCCGATTGGGTCGCCGCCACAGCTTCCCCCACAGCAACCTTCCTCAGGGAGTGGCTCGAGGATGCTCTCCAGGAGCGTGTCCGTCCTCTGCCATTCGTAGCCGGTGGAGGGGTTTCCGCTTAGCCGTACGAGGATGACATCCCCCACGTCGATTGCTTCGAGCGTTCCGTTATCAGCTTCCGTCAGGAGAATGGGGCCGAGACAGCCTGCGAGGAAGAGAAGACCGAACAGGAGCAAGAATCCGACCAACTCTTTTCTTAGTTTCATCATCGATCCCCCTTTTACCGTGCTTGAGGATACCATACTTTGAAGGAGGGAGTAGCGCGAGAAAGCCAGGTCTTTGCTGTTCTGAGCAGGTAACTTTTCAAGGCCGCTCATGTGTAGGGAAGCTCGATCTCGAGTTGACAGCGTGGGGCTAGGTAAGGATGATGGTTTGGGGGTGCATAGCTATGATTCCAATGCCGTGGAAGCCGTTGAAGAAGGTCTTGAAGATCCTGAAGTCGTCCCTATCTCCAAACCAGATTGCGTTCTCCTTTGCGCTCGGAATCTTCGCCGGGCTTCCGCCTCTGGGGCTTCACGTAATCCTCCCGATCACACTGGCCCTCCTTGTCCGCTGTAGCTTCCGGGCCTTCCTACTTTCGATGGGGCTCTTCGAGTTGATCTCGCTCGCCGTGGCTCCGGGGAGTTATGCGATCGGCCGCTTCCTCCTCGACGCGAACCGGGGGCTCGACGGGCTGTGGAGGGTCCTCTTTCACCTCCCGATCGCTGCACCTATGGGATACGGCCGCTATCTCCTCTTCGGAAGCCTGATTTTATCGCTTCTCATGGCGATTCCTGTCTTCTTCCTCGTGCGGTTCTTGGTGATCAAGTACCGATGCTCGTTCACGACGTGGGTTGCAACTTGGCGGATCTCAAAGAAACTCCGCGATCGAAGAGGGATTGGGGTCTTGCGCTTTTTCCTCACCGGGGGTGAGGCGAAGTACGAACACGGCAAGACTCCATGGGGACCGTTCCGCTACGTGCGGCGAGAGATGCTGATCATCCTTCCGATCGTCTACGCGTTCTGCTATCTTATCGCCGCGGTGGTCGTTCCCTTCTTTGCCGGGCGGCTCGCCACCTCGGCGGCCTCATTCGTTGTGGGGGGCGACGTGGCAGTGGAGGAGAGTTCGTTCAGCCTCTTCACCGGAAGGCTCGATCTTGAGGGGTTCTCCGTGCAGGATCCTGGTAAACCGGAGGAGGACGTCCTTGAGATCCCATCTCTCACCTTGGATGCGGGTATGCTTCCCCTTCTCGAGAAGCGAGTGGTCTTCAACAACGTCAGGATCGATGAGGCGTTCCTCCACGTGGAACGGGAGGCCGATGGGACGTTGAACATCGATGACTTCACCTCCGGGTGGAACGTGGCAGGGTACCTGGACTGGGCGGCGAAGTACGCGGATAAGGTTGACTGGTTCGACCTATTGCGGCACTTCATCGAGTACCTTGGCGAGCCTCGCCCGCGAAAGACTCCAACGGATCTCTCCCGCTATTCCGGCGGGCGCTCTTTCCCGGGGTTTCGGCCGTCGTTTGCTGCCGAGCGGATCGAGATCGGCCGCATCCATCTCACCCTGGATGACGTGCGCGATCCTGGAGAGGGGCTTCCCCCGTTGACGTTGATCGAGGTGGAACTCTCCAACCTGGCGTTCCCCTCTCACCTCAACCGCGATCCGGTGATCATTGCCTTGAAGGGGCTGGTCGGAGACGACCCTGAATCCGTATTCCTCCTCTCGGCGCATTTAGATGACCGCGGAGATGTTCCCGAACACCGCTATGACTTGGAGCTTCGCAAGATCGACCTCGTACGGATCGCGAAGATCTACGAGACGACGCTTCCGGTCGTGGTCCTCTCCGGGAGAGCGACGTGCACGATGGGGATAACGATCCGTGGGGATGCTGTTTTAGGGGAAGTCTCGCTCTTGGTGGAGGATTTTAGGCTGGCGGAGGTCCCTGGTCGTCCCCTCTTTGGGCTCTCTGCGGACCTTTCGGCGCGTGTAGTGGAAGGGATCAATCGCTATGCGCGAGACTTGCCGGTTGTGATCGGGTTTGCGATCGACGGAGAGGTGGCGTCTCCACAGGTGCATTGGGAGGAGCCGCTCCTTGAGATCGCCCGTGAAGGACTATTGATGGAAGGACGTCGCGAACTCCAAGGAGTGATCGACAGGCTCGGTCTCCAGATCGATGCACTGGGTCCGACAGGGGAGGTTCCCTTGCAACCGGGGTACGAGGAACTCCGCCGACAGGCCGAGGAGCGCGCTACGGAGCTGATCCGCGGAGGGGTCGAGGGGTTTTCCCCCCCTGATCTTGTCGATCCGCTGAAGGATCTGTTCGAGGAGCTCTTTCCAGTAGACGAGGAAGAAGGCTCCTAAGGGTCGAACCCTCTTCGGCTCTGCAGTAAGCTTAACCTATGATTCGAAAAGGGTACGACGTTGCGGTGATTGGGGGTGGACCAGCGGGGATGACCGCGGCGTACCACGCGGCGCGTGCCGGGTGCCGTGTCCTCCTACTCGACCGAAACAGACGCCCCGGAGAGAAGATCCTCCTTTCGGGCGGGGGGCGCTGCAACATTCTCCCACGGGAGATAATCGACCCCCGCTTATATACGACCAACTCCTCCAAGAACACCTTAAAGAAGATCCTTCTCTCCTGGCCACTTCCCGAGGTGCGCGCCTTCCTTGAGGGACCGATCGGTTTGCGATTGATCGAACAAAGGAGGACGGGGAAGGTCTATCCTCTCTTTGGTGGGGGGAAAGAGGTGCGTGATCGCCTCCTCTCTGCGGTCAAGCGAAGCGGGGTTACGGTGCGCACAGGGGTCAGCGTGGCGGAAGTCGCTCCCTCTGAGCGGCGGCGGATCGTCCTTGAAACAGGGGAGGCGATCGTCGCTGAACGTGTTGTCCTGGCGACCGGAGGACTCTCCTATCCCAGGACAGGGAGCGACGGGACCGGGCATGAGATCGCTCGTGCGCTCGGTCATCATCTCGTTGAATCGTACCCCGCGCTCGTGTCACTGCGCGGGGGGAGCTCGGCACATCACCACCTGGCCGGCCTCTCTCTCCCTGTGATGCTAACAGTCGGTACTGGAAAATCGCGCGTGCGTGCGCACGGGGATTTCCTCTTCACCCACCGTGGCTATAGTGGACCGGTTGTCCTTAATCTCGGGCATGCGGCGGCGCGGGCAACGCTCTCTGGGGAACATCCAACGATCACCGTCTCCTGGAGCACGTTGAGCGAAGCGGATTGGAAAGAAGTGCTCGCGCCGAGCAGCACGTCGAGCGGGAGGATGGTCCGTGGCGCCTTGAAGGAGATCCTCCCCGATCGGTTGGTCGATATGCTCTTAGCAGAGCTTGACCTTTCCGGGGCGAAGCTTTCTACCCTTCACGGCGAGGAGCGGACCTGCCTGATCGCAGTCCTCACCTCTTACCAGCTTCCCTGGACGGGATGCGGGGGGTGGAACGAGGCTGAGGTAACCGGCGGTGGGGTCAGCCTCGCCGATCTTGATCCGAGTACCTTGGAGAGTGGGGTGATTCCTAACCTATACCTATGTGGGGAGCTCCTTGATGCCTTTGGCCCGATTGGAGGAACGAATTTTCTGTGGGCCTTCGTCACCGGCAAGCTTGCCGGTGAAGGCGCCGCCCGGTAGCATAGGAGGCGTATGTGATCATAATAGGTGTGCGCTGTCCCCTTCTTGGGTGTTCTATGGGATTGTTTCTCGCCATGTATAGAGGGTTAATGGAATAGGTAATCGAGATTACACTCGTGACCCGGGTGATGAAAGAGAAGGATAGGGAAGGAGTATTGATCTTAGCGAACGGGGAAATCCTTAAGGTCTTTGCCTCCTTGAACAAGCGGCGGAAACGCTATGCCCTCCTGCGTCTCCGCCGCTGCCTATTTTCTGTATCGGGAACCAACCTGCGTAAACCTTTCCTATTGCTCGTCTTCGAGTTCAACCCCTAGTTTCAAGCATTCTACCGCCGAGGGCTGAGGAATTGAAAGATCGGAAGATTGAAAGATCGGGAGGTTCAATCACTCACTCGCTCAATCCTGCTCCCCCTCACTACGTGCTCCGTGTTCTCAGGGCGATGAAAGCTTCTGTTCGGCCTTCGGCCTTGCTCCCGCAACCCGCAGAGAAGGGGTTTATACAACAGCCTCAGAAGTACCAGCAAGAGAGGATCAGAGCGATCCAGGCAATGAGGAAGAAGATCGGTAGGCAGGCGAGCGACCATCTCGACATGTTCCTGATAAACCACGAGAGGTGCTCGACTGTAGGATACCACTCTGCACACTTCCAGTCGGCTGCTGAAAGACAGACCTGCTCGTTATGGAGCAGTTTGTAGAAACTCCGATGAAATTCTGCCCCGGCAAACTCTCCCTCCAGGCTCCGCAACAGGCCTTCCCAGTAGAGCACCGCGCGCGCTGCCCGGCGTTCGTTAAAGAACCAACAGAGAGCGATGAAAATACCGATCCCGCTGAGAACGGTGCCATACGATCTCGCTTCATGAAGCATATGGGTGAGAGCGAGGAAGGCGAGTGCGAGGATGAGGATACAGTGGGTGAGAAGGAATACTCCCAGTATCGTCCAGTAACTGCGTTCCTTGACTCCGCTCGTTAGAGCAGCTGCCTGATAGATCTTGAGCCATTCTTCCAGTTCCATGAATAATCCTCCTTCTGTGCACCCTCTTTTCATGTTAGGAAGTGGGCACAGCGCGAAAAAGGGGCCTTTTCCTCCGTATTTGGGACAAGTGTCCTAATCTGGGGCGTTCTTGACGAATCGGAAAGGGAGTGTTATGTTATTCATTGAGAAGGGGAAAAACGGGTAAGGAGATCTTTTGCTGACTTCCCAGAAGGACTATTCACCAACATCGGAACGCGCTCGCCCGGGGGAGGGTGCGGTACAGCGGATCTTGGATGATGTTGCCAGGGCCGTGATCGCGCAAACGCCGTACCAGCGGGTGGTTGTCTCTCTTTACGATTCTCCATTGGCAGCGTCTCCCCGCTCGGAGACCCGCGTCCTGAAGTACTCCGCAAGGAAGCTTTCCCTAGAAGATGAACAGGAGATCAGCCTCTTTGTAACCGGAGGTGGGATCATCCGCGGGGAGAAGTTCAACACATCCTTTCGTCTAGGTAATTCCTATTATATTCCAGGTGACAGGGTGCCCTATTCTGTGGTTCCACGGATCCCGAGTCATCGGCGGTTTCTCGGGTATGGCGGTTGGCGCGCGGATGATCTCCTCCTCATTCCGGTCGAGGTCGAGGGGAGGATCATCGGGCAGATCTCGGTCGACGATCCGTGTGACGGAGTGCGTCCGACGCAAGCGGCGTTGCGTGGGTTGGAGGAGCTGGCCTCGGTCGCTGCAATCGCCTTAAGGGAGGCGCGTGTGCTGGAGACATTGAGCGAGAATCACATGCTCTTCCGTTCTCTGACGGAGAACACCCTTCATGGAGCCTTCATTGTACAGGGTGATCGGTTCTGCTACGTCAACGATCGTGGGATGGAGATCCTCGGTTATACGAGGCAGGAACTCCTCGTCATGGAACCGTGGTGGCAGGTGATCCATCAAGAGGATCGGCGTACGGTCTTAGATGGAGGCGGTTCCCCTTCCATCGACGGACTTTTTGAAGCGCGCGGCGTCTGTAAGAACGGTCGTGTTGTCTGGCTGCAGTGGACTAAGCAAGCGATCGAATATCGCGGAGGGGCGGCGATACTTCTGAATCTTATGGATATCAGTGAACGGGTGCGTGCCGAAAAGTTCTTAAAGGAGCAGGCTCTTCACGATCCGTTGACCGGCTTGTTCAATCGGCTGTACTTTGACGAAACGATCTGCACGGAATTGAAGCGTTCCCAGCGGTACAAGCGACCGTTCACCGTCATGATGACCGATCTTGCTGGGTTTAAGCAGGTGAACGACCGGCTCGGACACCAGGATGGGGACGAGGTTCTGCGGGAGGTGGCGCGGGTCATTCAACAACAGATTCGTGAAAGCGACTGGGCAGTCCGCTACGGTGGGGACGAGTTCCTCATCGTTCTTCCCGAAACAGGGGTTCGGGTCGAGGCCCTCGCTCAACGGTTGCAAACCGCGGTCGAAGAATGGGGGAGGAGCCGCCTCTCGGATCTTCCCTTGCAGATCGATATCGGATGGGCCACCTGGAATTCTGACGACAACCAATCAGTCCCCGATCTCATTCGCCTTGCCGACGTTAAGATGTATCAAGCGAAGGCAGTGCGGCGAGGTGCAGGGAAAGAGTAAGGTCTGTCACAGAGTGAGGAACGATCTACGACAGACCTTTTGTAGTTCAGCCTTTCTTCTCTTCCCGATTGAGGTACTGAAGGATCGCATCGACGACCAGGTAGTTGATCGAACGATCGCGCTTCTCGCTCAAGCGAATCAAGCGTTCGACAGGCTTTTCTTCCATCTTCTTCTGTGGAATGTAGATGGAAAGCTTATCAAGGATTTCTTTATTAGCCATGGTTTTCACCTCCTCATCAAGAAATTCGTTCCATCGTTTTCTTATTGGTTCTTCACTAAATCGGTGGTACTTACTAAGCCTAGCAAAATTTCCATCCCAGTCCATGCAAGCGAGAAGAAAATAACATGGAAAAAACATGGAAATTACACCGCGGAGAGAGGCCTTTATCGTGGAGATCTCGTCAGAGGCGCTCGTGACGGCAGGATAGGATTTGACGTCCTTCTCCGGATTGCTAGAATAGGAGTATCTCTTTAAGAAGGAAGGAAGTGAGAGGATGACAGCAACCCGCAGCATCGTGCTCTTCTCTGTGATGGTAGCTTTGGTAGGGATCTTTCTAGGCGGTTGCCTGCCTGGAGGTGGTCCACAGGCCGTCATTGAGGTGAATTCGACAGGGGGGGTCGTTCCCCTGGTCATCAACTTCAACGGCAGTGCCTCAACTGGGCCCGATGGGATTAGTACTTATACCTGGGATTTTGGGACTGACGACCCTCTGTCACACGAAGCCAGTGGAACCTACACGTACGAGCATGCGGGAACGTATGCGCTGAAGCTAACCGTGCGTGCGGCCGATGGATCGACGGCTAGCAAGAGTGTGACGGTGACAGTCGACCCAGCAATGTGGATTACCGACGCCAACCTGAACACGGTCTACAAGCTGGACATGCAGGGAACTCAAATTGATTCATTCCTCCTTCCGTTCACCGAGCCGCGGGGGATCACCGTCGCCGAGGTCGGGGGGAAATCGTGGCTCTTTACCGCCTGCTACAACGGTGGGAACCAGCGTATCGTCCGGATCGATCCTATCACAGGGAACGTCAGCCAGAACTACAGCGCCCCGGCGCAATCGCCGCTTCAGCTCGCCTACGGGGCGACCGGGCAGAAGCAGATCTGGCACGTCGATGGGCTGAGCCGGAAGATCTACCGCCTCAACCCACCCGATCTTCAGGTCTACGATTCCTATGGCCAGTCGTACTTCAAGGCGACTTCCCCTCAGATAGGGAGCCTCCCCTTCCTGTGGAAACCACAAGGGCTCGATTGGACACCGGAGACGAACGCCGCAGGCCACCTGTGGTACTTCGAAGGGGAGAACCGGCTCCTGTACAAGATCAAGATCATCCCGGGCTACGACATCATGTCGAATACGCAGCTGCAAATCGTTGGAGATCCGGTAAATGTCCCGATCTTCTCTGCTTCGGCGATCGACATATACGATGGGATGCTATGGGTGATCGACGTGAACACCCATGCCATAATCGAGGTCGATCCAACAACAGGGATCCTGACTGGGAGCAAGATCACGGGGTTCCCCGGGGCGGCTCCGGCCGGTTTGGAGATCCAGCACTGATCACCACCACGCTGGGATACAGGCCTCGATCCCAAGCGATGCGTACGGAGAGAGGTCGCTCCCTGCGACCCCGATTGCCAGGTCAATCGGGAGACTGAACAGGGTGAAACCAACTCCAAGGCCGAGCCGGTCGATCCCTCCAGCGAGGAGGATCGCGGTTTCCCAGCGGATCTCTACCACCCGGACCTGCGCCGATCCTCCGATGGCGATCTTCGCTCTGTCTGATGACAGGTTGAGGTCGATGGTGAGCGCGACCCCGGGAATGGTGGTGAGTGCTCCCCCAGCGCGGAGGGAGAGAGGAAGATCCGCACCGAAGATCCCGGCTCCGAGGTGAGAGAGGCTTGCCCCGAACGCCCACTGGGGTCCGCAGTGACGGAATCCTACGTGAAAGGAGATCCCTCCCGGTGCGTCGTTGAATCGGTAGGAAAGGCCGCATCCGAGCCGGGTCTGCGAGAAGAGGGGGAAGGCGAAGGTCCCCAGGATCTCTCCCCCGCCTCCGCTCTGGACCATGTTCCAGATAACGGTTGGACTGTTCGCGGCGGCGAACGCGCCATGCACCCCGGGTGCGGCCGTTCCTCCTCCTGAATTCCACAGTGGGGCGAGCGGTCCATCTGCTACAGCGGTGTAGGCTGTTCCTCTCCCCAAGGAGCGAGGGTCGATCTCATAGGCTTGGAAGGCAACGCGGTCGGTTCTTACCATGGGAAGACGACGTGGAATGCCTCGATGCAATCGGCTTGGGGATCGAGGGTGCGCGAAGAGGCGTTAGTATAGTGAACCTGGACCCCGGGGACGAACGCCTCGATCACCTGGGCTAGCCCTTCCACAAACGCGCGTTTATGAATGGTGCAGATATCCCTGTGTTGCACGCCGCTCTTCTGCTGCGCAGTAGGGGAGGGGCAGAAGACGGCATTCTCTGTCTTAAGAAGGACGGTCTCCCCCTCACGGGGAGTATCGGCTGGTTCCCTCCGCGCCTGGCAAAGAAGGTCATAAACAGGGCAAGGAGGCTCTCCGTCGGATCCTTGCGGATCGCGGCGTAAGAGAGCGTCCCCTCCTTGATGAGGGAGAGGAGAAGGTCGTACCCGCTCTCGAAGCCGCAGGCGTTGTAGTAGTGCCGCACCGCGGGATAGGCCGCGTCGCCAAACTCATCGATCAAGCGCTTGATGTCGTAGTACTCCTCCAGACGCACCTCACAGTTCAGGTTGTCATCGGTTCGGACACGTTCTGACATTGAAACCTCTTTCTCAGTAACGATACCGCGCACCGCTTCGCGTGACAACTCGTCTATTCTGTGTTGTCCTCGATCGTGTTTCATACTAAGATTCTTTTAAGGATGTCAGCGAGTAGGGTAGAGACGATCTTAACAAAGGGTGTATTCCCTACGGTTCCGGGTGCGGATTCGGTCGCCATGGGACGTGGGAGGATCCTTGCTGTTGGGCCCGAGGAGGAGGTTCTCTTTTCCTCTTGCGATACGACGCGGATCATCGATTTGGCAGGCCAAGCCGTCCTTCCGGGGTTCATCGATTCGCACACTCACTTCTTGCAGACAGGCCTTGCGAGGATCGGCCTTCACATCGATCTCTCCGACCTATCGAGAGAAGAGGTCTTCGCCCAGCTTGCCGGGGCGGTGCGGGAACGCGGGGCTGGGGAGTGGGTCGTCGGCCGCGGCTGGGACGAGAGCACGTGGGGGGATCGCCATTTCTTGAGCCGGGAGGAACTCGACCGCCTCGCCCCGGATAGTCCGCTCATCGCCATCCGCCTGGACGGGCATCTCCTCGCTGCCAACACGGTCGCCCTGGAACGGATCCCTCCTTCGATAGATCGACGCGAGATCGATGAGGAATGCGGGTTAGTGCGGGAGAAGGCCGCATTCGATCTCCTGCGGTCCATCTCTCCGGATGAGGAGACCCTGCGCGCGGCGCTGCACGCGGCCGTATCCTATGCCCATCGACTTGGGATCACCTCGATTCACACCATGCTCTCACTCGACTGGTTTCACGCGTACATGCGCGAAAGGGGAAAGATCGGACTGCGGGTCACCCTCTGCCCGGAGGTCCCTGCCCTCGGTCCTTTGGAGACACTCGGAATGACGAGCGGGTTCGGCGACGAGTGGCTGCGGCTCGGGGGGGTGAAGCTCTTCGCCGACGGGTCTATCGGGGCGGGGAACGCCGCTCTCTATGCGCCGTACACCGATTCCGGGAAGAACGGTGCGTTGAATTACCGCACACAGGATCTCGCTTCTTTCATCGAGCGAGCGGAGCGGGCCGGCCTGCAGACAGTGATCCATGCGATCGGCGGTCGGGCGATCGAGCAGGTCCTGGACGCACACGCAACTGTCGGAACCTCACGCGAGCTACGGCATCGCATCGAGCACTTCGAACTCCCCACGCGCACGCAGATCGAACGTGCCAGGAAGTTGAGGTTGAACATCTCCATGCAGCCGAACTTCGTAGGAAACTGGTCGGGGGAGGGGAAGATGTACCAGGCGAGGTTGGGTGAGGAGCGCGATTCTATGGTCGATCCCCACCACCTCATCCTTGAAAAGGAACTCCCTCTCGCCTTTGGCTCGGACTCCATGCCGATATCCCCCTTGTACGGCCTTCACTGGGCGGTTAATGCCCCCCACGAGAGCCAGCGGGTTAGTTTTGAGGAGGGGATACGTTGCTACACGGAGGAGGGCGCGCGTCTCTCCTTCGAGGAGGAGGAGAAGGGACGGATCGAGACGGGGATGCTCGCCGACCTTGTCGTCCTCGATAAGGACCCGCGCGAGGATCCAACGCAAATCGATCAGTTGCGGGTGGAGATGACCTGCCTCGCTGGGAAGATCGTCTACCAACGGGAGGGAAGATCATGCGGATAGGCCTTTTTTCGGACGCATACCTTCCGGAGATCAGCGGCGTGACAACCACGGTCCACTGGTTGAAAGAGGAACTGGAGCAGCTCGGGCATGAGGTGTACGTCTACGTGCCGGCGTACAAGGGAGCGACCGATGATGATGAGCGTATCTTTCGCTTTCGCGCGGGGAAGTTCGCCTTTCATAAGGCGAGCCGCGTTGCGATTCCCTACAGCCGAGCAGCGATGCGAAGCTTGAAGGATTTGGATATCCTTCACAGCCACACGCCGTTCTCCATGGGACTTGTCGCTGTCGGTGCAGCGACACGCCATCACACCCCTCACGTTCATACCTATCACACCCACCTCATGCAGGACCGCCGGTACCTTCCCCGTCCCCTGCGCCCTCCGGAGAGGGAGGCCGGGAAGATCATCGCTGCTTTTTGTAACCATTGCACTGTGATCACCGCGCCGTCGACCCCAATCAAGGAGGAGCTTTTGAGCTACGGGGTGCACCGACCGATCCATGTCTTCCCCTTTGGGGTGAAGCTATCCCTCTTCCAGCAGGAGCCGGTTTGGGATCCGCGCCAGGAACTGTGGATCCCGGAAACGGCTCCCCTCTTTCTTTATGCAGGACGCTTGGCGATGGAGAAGAACCTCCCCTTCCTGTTGCGCTCCTTCGGGAGGATTCATGATGAGGATGAAAGGGCGATCTTCATCCTGGCTGGAGATGGGCCGATAAGGGAGGAACTGAAGGAACAGGTGGAGGCAAGCGGCCTCTCCGGAGCGGTTCGATTCAGCGGTTTTCTCGATCATCCGCGCCTCATCGACCTGTATAAGGCGGCGGACCTCTTCCTCTTTGCCTCTAAGACCGAGACCCAAGGGCTCGTACTGGTGGAATCGATGGCTGCGGGGACACCGGTGGTAGCGATTGGGGAGTTGGGCGTGCTCGATGTCGTGCGCGATGGGGTGAACGGTTTCTTCGCGCCGGAGGATGAAGAGGGATTCGCGCAGATCGCTCTCGACCTTGTGAACGACGAAGCACTCTACGCTCGTCTCAAGGCAGGTAGTTTAGAAACAGCCGAAGACCTTTCCACGAATCACTCGACCCTGCGTCTCCTCGAGGTCTTTGCGGGATGCCTCACTCCACCAGAGTGAGGAGGTATCGGGGCGGAGTATTAAAGAATAGAGAGGAGGTTAGAGGGATGCGCGTTCTTTTCGTTTCTGCCGAGGTTTCACCGTTTGCCAAGGTGGGAGGGCTCGCCGATGTGGCCCTTGCCCTGCCACGTGCCCTTGCCCGACTCGGAGTGGAGGTCGCGGTCGTCATGCCCAAGTACCGCGGGATAGCAGAGAAGGTGGGACTTGCAGAAGCAGCTCGTTTCTCCGTCCCTGTAGGGAAGGATAATAAGGAGTGTGTGGCTTATCGCGCGACGCTCCCCGCGAGCGATGTTCCGATCTATTTCTTGGGGAACGATCCCTACTTTGACCGAGATCAGATCTACGGGGAGGGGGGCGGGGACTACCCCGATTCCTTGGAGCGGTTCGCCTTCCTCTCGCGTGGTGCCCTTTCCCTGAGTGACGCGATCGATTGGACCCCGGACATCGTCCACGCCAACGACTGGCACGCCTCTCTTATCCCCCTCTACCTATGCGAAGAGAAAGCTGGTCTCAGGGCAGCTAAGAGCATCCTTACAATTCACAACCTTGCCTATCAGGGGATCTTCCCGCGGGAACAAGGTTCGGTCACACTGCTCCCTAAGAGGATCCTGCAACTCGTGGAATTTCAGGGGAAGGTAAACCTGCTTCGTGGGGGTATCCTCCATGCCGACTTCCTCACAACCGTCTCCCCCTCTTACGCCTTGGAGATCCTGGAGTGTGGAGAAGGGTTGGAGGATGCCTTGCGAAGCCGAAAGGATGCCTTGATCGGAGTGTTGAATGGGGTCGACGGGACGGTGTGGAATCCCGCTCGCGATCCGCACCTGTGGGCTTGTTATTCCCTGGATGACCTTGCCGGTAAGGCGGAGAACAAAAGGCACATTCAGGACGAACTCGGCCTGGAGGCGGATTCCCGCGCTCCCTTGGTCGGTGTCATCTCCCGCCTCGCCGAGCAGAAGGGGTTCAACCTGATCATCCCTGCGTTCGAGCGAATGATGGATCTCGGAATTCAATTCGTCCTCCTCGGAACTGGTGCCTCACGCTACGAGAATTTCTTCCGCGAGGCAACCCATAATTACCCCGGTCAGGTTGCGGCGCTGATCACCTTCTCCGAACAGTGGGCGCATCGGATCGAGGCCGCCGCGGACATCTTCCTTATGCCATCCCGCTTTGAACCCTGTGGCCTGAACCAGATGTACTCTCTGCGCTACGGTACGGTTCCGGTGGTACGCACTACCGGTGGACTCAAGGACACCGTGCATGAATATGATCCGCAGAGTGATGAGGGGAACGGCTTTCTGTTCACCGAATACACCTCAGAAGCGATGCTCGACGCGCTACGGAGAGCGATCGAGCTTTATCGTAACGATCCTCAAGGCTGGCATAGACTCGTGGTCCGGGGAATGAGAGAGGATCACTCCTGGGAGGCCTCCGCAAAGGCTTACCTTGCCCTCTACGAACGTCTGTTGCGGGCCCGCTAGCTCTGACGCTTGATGATGCAAAAGCCCCTTCTCGGGGTTACAGTAGAGGTTGTGACTGTATCCTGTGTTAGGAGGTCGAGCCACTCTCCCGAGTCGGATGGCTCCAGGGGTGCTTCCTCGTCTCCGGTGTTGATTGCGACGAGGATCTCCTCCTGCCCCAATTTGCGGCGGAAGACGAGTCGATGCCCGTGAGCCGTGACGAACTCGATCGTCCCACGACGGAGGCAGGCCTCCTGCTGCCGGAGATGGATAAGACAGCGAAAGGTTTCCAGCACCTCTTTGTTCCAAGCCGTCTCATTCCAGGGGAAGGCGCGACGGCAGTCCGGATCATCTCCCCCTTTAAGCCCAATCTCGTCGCCGTAGTAAATGGCGGGAGCACCGGGAAAGGTGAACAGGAAGCTCGCAGCGAGGGTGAGACTCCTCTTGTCTCCGCCGCAGAGCGTGAGGAAGCGCGGCTTATCGTGGCTACCAAGTAGGGTGTAGGAGCTGTAGTTCGCCTCGTCGGGGTAGCTGTGCCAGATGCTGCGGACAAAGTCGGCGAAACGGGCCGCATTCCAGTCTCCCTTAGCGAAGAACCCGACCAGGGCATCCCAGAGCCGGTAGTGCATCACCCCGTCAAGCGCGTCATGCTTGAACCATGAGGTAGCAAGCCCCATCACCTCTCCCACGACGTAGGCATCGCTCTTCTCCTCCTTGGCAACGCGACGGATATCCTTGACGAAGTCTGGGGGAAGGTAGTCCGTTGTGTCCAGTCGCCAACCGTCGATATCGTACTCGCGGATCCAGTAGCGAACCACAGACAGGAGGTACTCCCACACCTCGGGGTTCCTGTGGTTCCACTCGGGGAGTGATTTGCATCCAGCCCAGCATCCGTAATTTGTTTCCGGGTCCTTGATGAGTATGTCATCGTCAATCCGGAACCATTCCCAGTATGCGGAGTCTCTCCCACGCGCCATGGCGTCGAGGAAGAAGGGGTGTCGATTGGAGCAGTGATTGAACACGCCATCGAGGATGATGCGCATCCCATGAGCGTGTACTGCAGCAACGAGACGTGCCAGAGCGGCGTTTCTGCCGAATGCTGGATCGACGGCGAAGTAATCGACCGTGTCGTACTTGTGGTTGCTCGGGGAACTGAAGATCGGTGTGAGGTAGATGGCGGTTATCCCGAGGCTGTCAAGGTAGCCGAGCTTCTCTGCGATACCGACAAGATCGCCGCCTGAGAATGAGTACCGTGTTGGAAGCTCACCCCACGGCTGCGTTCCTGGCGGATCAGTCGCGTGATCCCCATCGCAGAATCGATCGGGGAATATCTGATAAAATACCGCATCACGGACCCAACCTGGTGTCATTTGTGTCTATTCCTTCACCGACCCGCGTGTAAGGCCGGAGACGAGCGATCGCTGTGCAATGATAAATACGATGAGGAACGGGATGGCTGCAATGAGGGCTCCGGCGGCGAACATCCCCCACCGGTTGTCGTACCGATTGGAAATGAGTAGGTTCATGCCCACAGCCAGAGTGAACTGCGAGTTGGAACGGAGCAGAATCGTCGCGATGAAGAGCTCCGAATAGGCTGTGATGAATGACAGGACAAAGATCGTGGCGAGGATTGGGCGGGCGAGTGGCAGAATAATCAGATAGAAAGCCTGGAACGGCGTCGCCCCGTCGACCTTGGCCGACTCTTCAAGTGACCGTGGGATCGTGTCGAAGTATCCCTTCATCAACCAGGTATTGAAGCCCATTGCCCCACCGAGATAGACGAGGAGCAGACCAGTGTGCGTGTTCAGGCCTGCCCATGGGAAGATGTCGCCCAATGAGAGGATGAGGAGGAAAATCGCCACGATGGCCAACATCTGCGGGAACATCTGGATCAGAAGAAGTCCAAGCAGGCCGACGCGACGTCCCTTGAACCGGAACCGTGAAAACGCATACGCACCGAGGCCGGCCATGATGACGGTGAATACTGACGTGAGCAAGGAGATCTTCAGACTGTTGAGGAGCCACGTGGCGTACTGGTACCGATCGCTTGTGAACAGCTCCCTGTAATGGGCGAGCGAGGGATTCGGCGGGATCAGCTGCTGGAGCTGCATGTTGTTGGTGGCGTTAAACGAAGCGGACGCGATCCATAGAGCGGGGAAGACAGAGAATACGCATAGGAGCAAGACGATTCCGTGTCTCCATACGCTGCCGAGTAGCGTGTGTCGGCTATACATTCTTGCTCAACTCCTCAAGGGTACCGGTCATTCGGAAGTTGATCGCGCTGATCGTGGCGACGATTAGGAAGATCATAACAGACACCGCGGCGGCGAGACCGAGCTGGTTGCCGTGCTCGCCAGCGAAAGCAAGGTTGTACGTGTACGAGATCAGGATGTCCGTTGCCCCTGCAGGCGTTGAAGCCCCGGCGATGGCCGGTCCGCCCTCTGTCAGCAGGTAGATCAGTGTGAAGTTGTTGAAGTTGAACGCGAAGGCACCGATGAGGAGCGGTGCGAGCGGCATCAGCAGAAGCGGGAGCGTGATTTTCCAGAATCGCTGCCACCAGGTTGCGCCGTCGACGCGAGCAGCCTCGTACAGAGAAGCGGGAATCGACTGCAGTGCGCCGAGGCTGATCAGCATCATGTACGGATACCCGAGCCAGAGGTTTACAAGGAGTACGGAAACCTTCGCCCACATGGCATTCTGGAGCCACGGAATGTGTGCGCCCGAGCCAAAGAGCGCCACAAGCATATGGTTGATCACACCGAAGTGCACATTAAGCATCCCTCGCCAGACGAGAATAGTGATGAACGCGGGAAGGGCGTACGGGATCATGGCAAGCACCCGGTAGATCGTCCGGAATCGCATGAACGGATCATTGAGAAGGATGGCTGTAAACAGGCCGAGGGCGAAGTTCAGCAGAACAGTCAAGGTGGCGTATATGAACGTCCACAAGAAGACTTTGGCGAACGGACCGGAGATCTGCGGGTTCGTGACGAGCTTCACGAAATTACGGAGACCGATTCCCGCCTTGTACCCGGGATAGATCTCTTCGCCGTCTGGGGCGGTGAAGATACCCTCCCGTGCGGTGTAGACAATTCCTGTCTGCAGATCTTTCATCGTTTCGGCTTCTTCGTCGTAGACGTACAGCGGAGCGCGGGTGCGGAACTCGTTGAGGTTCTCGAGACCGATCGTCGTGCCCTTGTACTCGATTCTGTAGTCCTCGATGACTGAGAGGCGCTGAACGGTCTGCAGGATGGTTAGGCGGGAGTAATCGCCGAAACGATCCGTCGTTCCATCGCTGTCCTCGTCGACCAGCCGCGGATCACTCCACGCGATGTCCGTGGCCCTTCCATCAACATAGAGAATCATCTGGTCGGCTCCCTCAAGAATCAGGGCTAGATCTCCGCTCGTGTCAGCGAATGCCGTGTAGGTATATGCGATGGCATTATCAGGAGTGTATGAACGATCGAGGAGGTGGTCGATCGCCTGGTCCTTGGAAAGCATGTGGCCGGTGCCGACGTTTGTGAACGACGAGACGAGGGTATAGCCGATCGGGTAGACGACCATGACGGCAAGGAAGAGCAAACCCGGGATCAACCAGCGAATCGGATAGCGTTTCTCTGACAGGAAAATATAGGTGATGAAGCCAGCGCCGATCAGCGACATGACGGACGGAATATACAAGCCCTTAGCAATCAAGAACACAAAGACGTACACGGAAACTGCACACAGGACCCCGAGGAAGAGAATCTTCAGACTGTGTTTCGCTATGTATCTCCAGATCATGTCAGAGAAAGTGGGGCCGCCCTCGGGCAGCCCCACGATTCGGTTCTATTCGCAGCCGAGCAGTGCGCGAATCTCATCCGCGGCTTCCTGCATCGCTGTTGCTGGATCCTGTTCCTGGTTCACGATGAGCTCAAGAGCTCCGATCCAGGCGTCCCAGACCGAAGCCATCTCGGCGATCTTGGGCATCGGAATGGCTGTCGCAGCTGCGGCAGCGAATCCCTGGATGTCCTCGTTCCCCGCGAGGAACGCAAGCGCCGGAAGGTATGCCGGCGGGCGGTCGCCTTCGATGTACAGACCGAGCATGACATCGGTGGAGATCAGGAAGTCCTTGATAAACAGGTTTGCCAGGACCTTGTTTTCGCTGAACGAGCTGATCATGAATCCCTGGACACCGACAAACACACCTGGAGCGTTTCCGTTAATCGGCGGAATGGCGGATACACCGTAGTTAATTGAGTTTGCTTTGATGTCAGACAACGTCCACGGACCACCGATCATCATGCCGAGGTTGCTGGCATTGAATGCACCCGTTACTTCGCCGTAGCCAGCTCCGGCGATTTCGATGCCATCCTTGACCATCTGGTCGAGGATGGTCGCGCCGGCAATCGACCCGGCGTTGTCAAGACCAATATCGCACGGGTCGAGCACACCGTTCGCGTCCTTACCGAAGACGTATCCTCCTCCGGCCGAATAAAGCGCGAAGGTGTGGTACGGATCCGGTTCCTGGATCAAGAAACCGTACTCACCGGCCTCAAGGTCGGTCAAAGCCGCCGCAACCGTCAGCAGCTCTTCGAATGTGGCCGGAACTTCAGGCACGAGATCCGTGTTGCGGATGAGGGCAACGTTTTCTGTTGCATACGGCACGCCGTACAACAGGTTCCCCCACTTGAAAGCGTCAATCGCAACTGGATTGAACTCTGCTATCGTGGCTGGTTCGAGAATGATCGGCTCGATGAGACCGTTGAGGATCAATTCGCCAAGCCAGTCGTGGGCACCGATCAGGATGTCGGGACCTTCACCTGCCGGACCAGCTGTGGCCAGTTGGCCTCGGGTTTCCCCGCTCTCAATTTCCTGAACCTCAACCTCCACGCCGTAGACCTCGGTGAACTGCTTGGCTACGTTCAGCATGATGGGTGCGCGCGTATCGTCTGCCCAGATCAACAGTTTTCCCGGCTCGCTGGCGTTCGCAACTAGGAACAGGCCAGTGAGCATCAATACTCCTAACAGTACAGCTATCGTCTTTTTCACTTTCTCTCCCTCCTTAAGGATTTTTCCACACTCAATCCGATTTGCTCATCAGTATTCGTTGATAGATCACCTCCTTATCCTGAAAGTTTTATCTGTACAGGAACAAGCATGGCAAAGCCACCTTCTTGTGCGTTATAGCTTCCTAGCATATCTTGTTGCAAATCCCCTGTTGGGGCGAGGTAATCGTATATCTGTGGGGCGTGGAGAGGATCAGGGCACCCTCCGCCTGACCATTCACCTGCGGTCTTCCCGATCGCACGCAGGTAGTTCTTCCCATAACCGTCCTGTGAGCCAATAAGTACGTAGTGCCAACCAACGATCTCAGGGATCAGTTCTTTGGGGATGGTGACGATGATCCGCCCTCGCTTGGGGTCGGAAGCAACCTCGACGAGGTATGGACCCGCACCGCTTGCTGTCCACAGGTGTCGCCCGTAGGCGGGCCAGCCAGCGATGCGTAAGAATACGTCCCATGGGTGATCCGGATCGAAGGAGACCTGGGCTGCTTGCGCCTCCTCGTGTGAATCCGCCCTCCCTCCGGTGCTCGTGTCCATATACAGGTAGATGATCGGGTGACTGAAACCCTGCGGTCCGTTCCACGGGTTGGGAAGCGCGGTAAAGTCAAATGCGAGCTGCCAGCGGTCTTCACTCTCGTAAACTGTGTATCGCAAAAGATCGAACAAACCCTCCTCGGAGAAGACTCCGTTTAAGGGGTATGTGTAGATGCCTGAGCCATGGTCGTCACCTGCGGGATCCGCCAGGGAGAAGACTTCCACGCCGCGTACCAGTGTAGGAATACCGGCCAAGACCGGTTGCTCAGGTGCCCGTCCAAGGAGCTCGCCGGGTCTCTCTAAGGCCAACGCCAAAGTCACCGCCTTGCCGGGTTCGATGCCGAGTTCTTCAAAGGGAACAGCGAACTCTACGACCTGACCCACGGCGACCTTACGTCGAGAGAGGGTGCGGATCGAAGAAGCGTAGGTCCAATCACCCTTTCCATCCGCGGCGTAGCGAGAGACGACTCCCGAACCGTCCTGTTTGACCTTAGTGAGGTTCACCTGTATGGCTGAGGTAAGGGCAAAGCCGAGCTGCGCATGCGCGTGTCGAGAGGAGAGATTGGCTGCCTCTCCGGGCTGGCCTGAGGCATAGAGGACCAGATAGAGTTCGTCTCCGATCCACTCCTGTGGATCGCCCTTGGAACGGACCTGCACGTACAGGGAGGTCTCCTTGTACCCAAGGGCGACTTCGGTGATAGCTCCCGCCCCTGGCAGGATAACAGCGTCGGCCCATTCGGCCTCGTCTGTCTCCTTCCCGTCGAGCGTGGGGTTCACCTCCCCCAAGCTGGCGGCAACAGGGTTCTGCAGCCGCAACGTGAGGACTTGAGGGATCTCCTCCTCAGCAGTGCCGGCTTTCTGATAGGCTGCGAGCAGGTGGGCTTTGAACAGCCAGTCGAACAGATCGTCGGTTCCGGAGTCCTGATCCGTACCGTACCACCAGAACCAGTCTGAGCCCTGAGCGGCGTAGATCGCTTCCAGAGCCTCTGCGGGATCGCCGGCGGTTCCTACCGTTTCTCTCGCCGCGGCGAGCCGGGCCCAGCCCTCGTCTTCTTCCGGCTCCCCGGCCCAGGTTGAGAGGTCTCCTGCCCACGAACCAGTGGCGATCGTCGTGAGCGGATTGTTAAGATTTGGATGAGCGGTCATAAACTCGGCCGGTGTTACCACCCGGATTCTGTCGTTCTGTGAGAGCGCGCCGTAGAACGCGCGGAGGAAGGTGCGACCGTTGTTAGGGTAACCGGCCATGAACATCCAGTTCTCCCCATCCATTGCGACAGGCAGGAGGCGCTCCCCTGGGTCAGGGAGGGAGTTCCATATCTCATCGAGTTCCCGCGTGAAATCGCTGACCGCGACCTGTGTAGGTTTATTTCCATAGGAGAAGCTGATGCGGTTGGAGAGCTCTGATTCTCTGAATAGAACTGTCATATCCCCGAATTGCCACGGGGTGGATAGCTCTGCCAGACTCGGCGTATGACCGAGCGTTTGGGCGAGGAGCCCCTCGTCAGTGACTGTCCATGTGAATCCGGCCTTGGCAAGGAGACCAACTGCCTCGTCGGACACAGCCTCCTCTGGAGGCCATACCCCCACCGCTCGTGCCCCAAACAGCGACTCGTGCTGGCGTTGCCCGTTCTTCAACTGTCCGAGGATGTCCTCTTTTAAACCGCGCTGCGCGAGGAGTGGGAGGATCGGATGGTAGAATGGGCTCGTGATCAGCTCGCTTCCGAGTTCCTGGGCCCCGCGGTAGGAATCCACTACCTGAGAGAGGACCTCGTGTTGGGCCAGGATCAGTCGCACGATCTCATCTTTTGTGAAACCGCTTCTTCCTCGGAGGTTGGCGATATCAAGGATCTCATGAAGCTCAGGGGATATCTGCCAAAGGAGGAACAGGCCTGCCGCATCGAGTAATTCGGCATCGGTGAGAGAACGCGTGTTCTTGATGGCGTTCAACGTTGCATAGCGAAGGTCGTAGTAAGGATCGTTCGCGTCGTTATCGAACATGTACCCGTTGATCCAGAAGAACTGCTCCTGCATCCTCGTCCGCTCTTCAGGCGTTAGGGTTTCGGGTTCGTGAATCAGCTTCCAGATCCATTTCAGGTGGTTGTCCACCGCCCCGATGTATTCGTAGATCCCTCCTTGAGACCGCTCCTCAGTTGAGATCTCAACGTAGTCCAAGAGCTGCCAAAGGAGACTTGGCTGGAGGTTAAAAGTGACGTGGATCCCGGGGAACTCCTCCAGGATCATGGGGGAATCGATGTACTCCTGCACCCCGTGCACCCGGACCCACGGCAGCTCGTACTCATCGGTCAACCTGTTCCAGTAGAGGGGTTGGTGCTGGTGCCAGATGATGGCCACGTTGAGCGGTCCCTTCTCCGCCCACACCACCCCGGAAAGAAGCATCACGACTATCAGTACCGCCATCAACTTACGCATCGCTTTGCCTCCTGAATACATGCAGATTACGCACCTGCCCTTCTACCTTGCATATCCATAGATCCCCTCGGTGCGATAGTTCAAGGGGCACTCCATTGTTCGTATGAACGCTCACCGGCTGTTCCGAAAGGATGGCAAACTCGTCCTCGACACCGTCGAGGGTGATTTGCCACCCTTCCTCCCACTTCAGATCGAGGATCCTATCCGTCGGGGCGGGGACGAATCGCTTCCATAACCCCAAGGGAGCGATCCCCTCGCGCTGGGGGGCGAGGACGAAGTATGTGAGCCGTCCTGGAGCGAGCCGTCCCTCGATCGCCTTTCTTCCCTGATTCTCCAGTCCGTCCCAGATCAGGAACTCTTCGTTAGCCGGAGGATCGAGCGAGAATGGGAGTTCCTCCGCGGCGGTGTTGAGGAGGAGGAGGTAGATCCAGCGGGCGGATCCGGCCTTCCGCTCCGTCCAGAAGGCTTCGATGTCGTGATCGATCGTCTCTGTTACCGGAAACGGAGGACGATCGGGTTGGGCGAGTCTCCCATCGGTGAGGAGGAGGTGGTCGATCAGCTCCTCGTCGACCATTCCCGGCCCATCTCCAATCCCCACAGGACCGCAGGAGAGCGCTCGCAGGACCGCCTCTTCCTTTGGATGATCCCCGCCCAGGTCGGGGGAGGGACGGGAGAGGAAGAGGTCGTGGAACGGCAGCATCCCCAACGTGTAGAGCACCATCCCCATCCACAGGTTCTGCCGATGGAGATCTCCGGGAGGAGTCCAAGCCTCCAAGAAATCTCCGTGGCCTCTGGCGGCGGCGGCATCGAGCGCCTTCTTCTGCGCGAAGAGAAAGTCGGTGTGGCTGCGAGCGACGGTGACATTTTTCTGCGCTGTCGAGGCGAGGTTCATCCCCATCGTTTGCATGCACAGGAGGACGCTGAGGTCCTCTCCGGCAAACGCATTTGCCATCCCGGCGAACCAACGCTCGGCGACCGCGGGATCTCGCCGTAGGGCGGGGGTCAGATGCTGTTGCGTCCGCAACCAGTCGTGCCAGGCGGTGATCCCGTGCTGAGAAGCGATCTCCTTAGCCACTTCACGGTAGAAATGGGGATCGGCTCCGTCCGCATCGTAGACGTTCTTCGAGCTCAACGCCGAGAGGTGAAGGACTGTGGGAAGGTTTTCCCTATCGGCGATCTCGTCGAGTCCGTGGGGATACTTCTTAGGGTCGGGAGTATATTGGATCGCCTGGCCGATCTCTTGGTAAGGGTACCACAGGTCGAGGCCGAGGTAGCCGAGCGGAATCTCCTGTTCCTTCAAGCTTTCAAGCATCACTTCGAGCTCTTGCTCGTTGAGGGAGCGGATGAGTTCGGTGTAGTATCCGCCGTAGGCGTTCCACCAACCGAGGGAAGATGTGAGAGAGGTCTTCCCGGGTTGAGGACGCTCTTTCCCTCCTCGTGCAAGAAGAAAGTCACCCAGGTGCATCAGCGCCGCGGGGAGATCTTCACCAAGAGCAAAGACGGTTTCGATCTTCGTCCCTGCAGGGAGGGAATCGACCGCTCCGTGCAGCCCCCGTCCCACCCCGCCCTGGATGCAAACCATAGGGCTCGTCAAGAAGTAGTTTGCTGGTGCGACCGCTACGGCTCCTCGTTCAGAGAAGCAGACCAGGGGAGCGAAGGCTTGCTGCGGAAGCTCGTCATGGCCGCGGCCGGTCTGAACGGTAGGCCAATATCCACCGGGGTATCCGTCTCCCGAGCGCCCTAGCCCGAAGGTGGCAAGGAAGAAGCGAAGCTCATCGCGGAAGGCGAAGGTCGGGGCGAGGAAGGTCGGGTCGTCGAAGGAGTCCGTCTGAGAGAGACCGTTGAGCTCCCTGTGGAGTTCAACCGTGGCCAGGATTGCATCTCCGTATTCGCGAAGGTGAAGGGTGAGTAACGGTTCTTCCTTAAAGGAGTAGTCCTGCCACCATCTGCGGTATGTTCCGATCTCATCCTTGCCGCCTTCCTTGCTCCATGCTCCTCCCACGATCTCTCCATTGCGGTCGCTCTGCCAGCGTCCATCGATCGGGATCCGTAGCCCGATCTCTTCGATCCATGGCTCGTCGTTTACTGACAGTATGGGGCGTCTATCCTTTTCGATCTTGACGGTGATTGGCATCTTCATCTACATCCTTTCTGTGGGCAGTCGGAAGAACTCCGCCGTTACCAGGGTAGCGGCGCCGATGAGGAACCCATCCGGTCCGAGTTCTGCCGGTATGATCTCCAATTGCTTGGCCTCTTCAGGGAATGAGTGGTGCCTTACCGCTTCCTCGAAACTCGGGAGGAAGAGGTCGGCGGTATCCATGCGTTCCCCGCCAAGGACGATCGCCTCTGGGTTTAACAGGTTGACCACGTTCTTCGCCCCGATTCCCAGGGAGCGGCCCATCTGGGAGAAGACGTCCTGTGCATAACTCTCTCCCGCACGAGCGGCGGCAACCAGAGTTGGGATCCCCGGAAGATCCAGCCTCTTAGCCTCCTCTTCCAGGAACCGATCCGAGGCGTACACCTCGAGACACCCGTGTTCGCCGCAGCGGCAGCGGGGACCGTCGAGATCGATGGTGATGTGCCCCACCTCGCCGGCGCCGCCGAACGCGCCGCGGTACAGTTCGCCCCCGATCACGACCCCGGCCCCGATCCCCTCACCCACCGTAATGCACACAAAGTTGCGAAACCGATGCCCTGCACCGTGCCAACACTCCGCCAGGGTGAGGGCGTTTACGTCGTTCTCCACCCACACGGGGAGTTCTAGCACCCTTGCAAGCGGCTCGCCAAGTGGTACATCACGCCATTCCAAGAGGGGGGAGAAGAGGTCGATCCCTCGCGCAGCATCGACAAATCCAGAGACAGCGATTCCCGCGCCAAGGGTACGCCCCTGCCGTACCGCTGCGACCGCTTCTGCGATTTGGTCTATAACCTCCTCTGGCTGCGGCGCGTCCTCTAGGATGATTGCATGACGGGCGCAGATTTGTCCCGCGAGATCGACCCGTGCTGCTAGCAGGCGAGAGCGCTCGACCTTGACGCCGATGGTGTAGGCATAATGTGGATTGAACGAGATGAGGATCGCGCGCCGGCCACCGTTGGACTCGGTCTTGCCGATCTCCTCGACTACTCCCTCAGCGAGGAACGTCCGTATGAGCCGGGTGAGAGCGGAGGGGGCGAGTCCGGTGTGGCGAGCGAGATCGGTGCGGGACATCGGACCGGAGGTGCGAAGGAGATTGATCACCAGACCACGATTATGGTTGCGAATCATCTTTTGATTCCCTTTTGGTGTTCGCATCCGCTTTACTTCCTTTTCAGAAGAAACTAACTCACTATACAGACATCATCCGGTTCTGTCAAGGAGCGGAAAGGGCTTGGAGTACACGTGTTCGAACGGGAGCAACGGATTGATACCCTTTTCTGCTGGTTCGTTGAGCGTGTTACGCGGAAAGATCTGTATCTCGCAGGTAACGGGTCGCCGCCTCGGGAGGGGTAGGGTTGATGAAGGCGCCGCTCCCCCACTCGAACCCGGCCATCGTGGTTAAGCGGGGGATGATCTCGATGTGCCAGTGGTAGTAATCGGCCAAGGAAATCTGTGCGCACGACTGCTCTTCCATTAGGACGGGGTTTGGCGCGGTTTGTAGGATGATGTTGTATGGTGGATCGTTGAGAAGGCCTTTTAACCGGGCCAGTGTTCGTTGGAGTAGCTGCGCCAAACCCTGTCTCTCATCTTTGCTGAGCGTGGTGAAATCGTGCGCATGAACCCGGGGCGAGATTCGCATCTCGAATGGAAAACGCGACGCGTACGGGGCGACTACCACATAGCCGTTGGCCTCTTCGATGATCCGTTCCCCAACGCGGAGTTCCTCTGCAGTGAGATCACAGAGGAGGCAACGATTGTGCTCTTTGTAGTGGGCTTTTGATGACTGTAGCCGTGCTTGGACCTCGCTTGGGATGAGCGGGGTAGCGATGATCTGTGAGTGCGGGTGAGCGAGCGATGCACCGGCCGCCTTCCCGTGGTTCTTGAACAGGAGGACGTAGCGATAGGCCTTGTTTTCCATAAGAGCTTTGAGCCGTAGAACATAGGTGTCGACGATTGACTCGATCTGTTCCAACAGGAGGTCGGGGATATCCCTTGTGTGCTCTGGAGAATCGATCACCACTTCGTGGGCTCCGACACCGTTCATGCTCTCGAAGACCTCGCCTTTTCTGGTGAGGTCAAGCCGTGGGTAATCCTGTAGCGCTGGGAACTTGTTCGGGACCACCCGCACCCGCCAGCGTCCGTCTTCTCCGTTTAGCCGGTAAATCTCGGGTGGGGTCATGTGCTCGTTGCCGGGGCAGAAGGGACAGTTCTCAGGGGTCCGCTCTTCGGACCCCTCTTCCTTATATAGGTAGTCCGACGGGCGTTTGCCCCGTTCCGGGGCGATGATGGCCCACCGACTATTCACGGGATCTCGTCTCAGCTCTGGCACGATAGCTCCCTTCCTTCCACTGTCCTATCGCACCTGCGCGAGGACCTTCAGCCAATCTTGGAGGAGACGGGGCATCAAGAAATTCTTTCGCACTTGTTCCTTTCCCTCCCGGCTGAGCTTGTCGCCGAGTTCCGGGTCGTTCAGGATGCGTAGTACCCGCTCGGCGATCGTGCCGTAATCTGCGTAGTCGGCCAGGAACCCCGTACGGCCGTCCTCGATCTGCAACGGAATTCCACCCACCCTCGTTGCCACGACTGGGGTACCCTTCCAGAGCGCTTCGGAGACGGTCAACCCAAACCCCTCCTTCTTGGAGAGCTGTACCACTACCGCCGCACTGCGCTGGAGGGCGTTAACCAGAAGCGGGTCGGACTGGGTGATCAATTGTACCCCATCGAGTTTCCCTGCCTGTGCTGCGACTTCGGCGTAGATCTGTGGTCCTTCCGGATCATCGGATGCCATGTTCCCCAGCATCACGAGTCTACAATCGGTCTCCTTGCGTACCCGCCGGAAGACTTCGATTACCCCCAAAGGATCCTTCCACTTATCGAATCGGGAGACCTGGACGATGAGCGGTTTATCCTGTGGGATATCGTATTCGGCGAGTTTCCCTTTTACTCCATCGGGTGAGAGGTCTTGATTAATCAGGGAGAACGGATCGATAGCAGGAGGGATGATGTAAGTGGGTATCGAAAGCTCGGGTTTCTTGAACGATTCTGAGGAGACAATCATCGCATCATAACGTGCGATGAGAGGCTTCAGGGTCTCCCAGACCTCTTTATTGGGAGTGGAGGGGTCTATATGGCAACGCCAGATCCATGGGCGGCTTTTCTTTCGGTACTGGAGCATGGGGAGTGGCTGAGGATCATGAACGATTACCGCATCGTGAAAGATCGGGGTATAACGGGCGAACGTCTCGTTCACGGAGAAATATGTTGTCAGTTCTTCTCGCGTTAATTCCACCTTTTCGCCCTGTATCCCATTGTGAACCTTCTTAGTCGTGCGAAAGAGTTCTGGTTCGCCGTACAACAAACTCCAGTCTGCATCCAACCCCATCTCGTTCATCAATGGAACGATCGTTCGCAGCATCTCCGCTACACCGCCTCCGTGATAAGTGGCGTTTATATGTAGGACGCTCTGCCCACTTAATGGTTGGGCCGCTGCATGTATCTGGGCAATGGTTTCTTCTCCGATGATTTCGATGTAGTCTTCTAGCCTCATTCCCTCTCCTTGGTTGGTGATCTTGCTCAAATACCCTTATCTACTTGTCAGGCGGTCTCGGTACGAATTCCGAAGATTATAGCTTCCGCGATCATGCCCCATTGGTCAAGAGGTGCGAAAACGCTCCAGGCACGGCGAGTGACCACAGTTGAAGATCACACCCCTCGGCCTCGGCCGTCTCGGTTTTACCAAGACCGCTCTTCTCATCCCAGTAATAGAGTTCAGCAAAACCGAGCTCCTCTAACGCATCTATTGCCCGTAACGCAATTCCAAAGATTTCCGGGAGTTCGTGCACGATGGCGCCTCGCGCAATGAATACTTGCTCAAATGGCCAGATCGCCCCGAGGTGATAGGCAGTTGGTAAGTAGTCAATCTGTCCTGGTGCGTAGGTTCGATACCCGTACGGTGTCGTAAGCTGACGTGCTCCTTTGACAATCCCCGCAAGTTTTTCGGGGGGGACAGCTTCTTTCTGTAAGTACGCTAGCATGTGCAGTGCATCGGAGGATACCCCATGAATCTTTCCCGTCCTGTCTCTGGCGAGCAACGGATAGTTTGCCTCTTCGTCCCAGAGATCGGTGAACAGGTGTTCTGTCGCCTTATCTGCCATGATGCGCAATTCCTCGGCTTGATCGGATATGCTTAGTGTTTCCGCGAGTTTGGCCGCTGACCGCAGCGCAGCAATGGCTTCTGCCTGCACCAGTGTGTAGGCGACGGGATACTCCGGGTCCGTGTGTCCAGGAAGGGTGGAGTCCTTCCAGTAAGTTGCACGCAGGGCATAGCGCACCGCACCGCAGCGCTGTGGGTCTTCTAGGAAGAGCCCATCGTGCATATGGGCGCGAAGATACTTCATCGCCGCGATGAGCCCCTGTTCTTCTTCTCGTATAAACGCATCATCCGCTGTTATTGACCAGTACTTTGCCGCTACGATCAGGAGGAGCAGGCTCACTTCCGCGGCGTTGTAGTGGGTGAGACGTCCTCGCATCATAAAAGGGGAGAACTCGTGGATTCCGCGTCCCGGCTCTTCCCCGGTCACTGGATCTAACTTTCTCCCCAGGGTTGCACAGACGAAGTGGATTGTCTCTTGCATCATCTGTGTCTCTTGCACCATCAGAGATGTAGTTAATAGATCTCGCCCAAACAGGCCAAAGCGCACTTTATCGCCCTTCTTTCCCGCGTGATAGAGAGAGAGGGAGTTCCCATCGATAGGGATGCGGATACGAAGTGAATCGAACCCAGCCTTGCTTTCCTGTTGTAGCCTTTCCAAATGGTGGAGAAGCTCGGGTGATACGACGTTCATCCCTTGACCGATCCCGCGAGGATTCCGCGTACGAAGTAGCGTTGCAGGGAGAAGAAGACGACAAGTGGCAGTGCCATGGATATAAACGCCGCGGCGGTGAGGAGTTCCCAGTCTTGACCGCGTGAGCCGACCAAGTTTGCTACCTTCAGCGTTACCGGGGCCACATTCGGTGTCCCTCCTAAGTACATCAATGAGACCAAGAGGTCGTTCCACACCCACAGAAACTGGAAGATGACGACCGAGGCGATTGCCGGGACCGAAAGCGGTAACACAAGCCGGAAGAAGGTTTGTAATGGTGAGGCCCCATCGATCGACGCGGAGTCGAAGAGTTCACTGGGCAGTCCTCCGATGAAGTTGTGTAACAGGTAAACGGTGAACGGGAGACCGTACCCGGTGTGGGCTAACCAGATCCCGGGGAACGTGCCACCAAGGCGTAACAACCGGAAAATCCGCAAAATAGGGATGAAAGTCATCTGTAATGGGACCACCAATAGTGCGACTACGATGATGAAGAGGGTCTGCCTTCCAGGGAACTTCATCCAGGCGAATGCATATGCTGCGAAGGCGGCAATCATTACAGGGATAAGTGTTCCCGGGATGCTGATTGCGAGGCTGTTGAGGAAGGCCTGCCCCATTCCGTTTTTCGTGATGACTGTCTCGTAGTTCTGCAGCGTGTATTGAGTGAAGTTGAACGGGTGCTCAAGAACGGTCCACCATCCGGAGTGAGCAATATCCTGCGGTGTCCGAAACGAGGTGATTAGTAGGCCGGCAGTGGGGAGCATCCATGCGAGGGCGAGAACGATGATCACGATATGCAGCGGCCCGCGGGAGAGGGCTTTCACTAGTCTTTCCATCATCGAATTGCCTCCTGTTCCCTGAACCGCCGTATGTTAAACAACATTACCGGGATGATGAGTAACAGCAGGATTACCGCGATGGCGCTCGCCCGGCCGTAACGGAAGAAGCTGAACATCTCTTTGTACATGCGATTTGCGACGACTTCGGTAGAGAAATTCCCGTTTGTCATTACGTAGACGATATCGAAGATCTTGAGGACGAAGACCACCATGGTGGTGGTAACAACAGCCACGGTCGGTTTCAGAAGAGGAAGGATCACCCTCCAGAAGACCTGCCACTCGGTAGCTCCGTCGATTCGTGCTGCCTCCAGTAGTTCCTTGGGGATGCTCTTGTACGCTGCTGAGAGGATGACCATGCAGAAACCAGTCCAGATCCATATTCCAACGAGGATCAAACACAGATTATTGATCCATGGTCGTTCGATCAACCATCCGATGGGCTTCCCCCCGAAGGCGGTCACGATTGCGTTAAGGAGGCCGACCTGCTCGGCCCCGGCGGGCCTGAAGGCATAAACAAACTTCCAGATTACACTGGCGCCAACCATAGAGATCGCCATTGGGATGAAGATAATTGACTTGATGACCTTCTCGTAGCGGACACGATCGAGGAGGACGGCGAAGATGAGACCGAAGGAGACGGTAAATGTGGTAAGAATGACGACCCACAGAGCGTTGTTGCGAAAGGCGGTGAGCATATTCTTATCGGTGAAGAAGTGCTCGTAGTTTTGAAGTCCGACGAACCCCTCTGCGCGTGCGCTGTACGGCCTTCCGAAGAAAGATAAGACCGTCGTGTGGATCGAGGGATAGACGAGGAAAAAGGTGACCAAAAGAAGTGCGGGAGCGATGAATAACCAGGGTTGCAACCGTCCGGTGCGCAAAAGCAAGGCCTCCTCGTATTTCTAAAGAAGCCGTCTGAGGACACGCTGAAGTGCCCCCAGACGGGCGATTGTCTCTTGTTTACGCTTTAGTAAGCGTCGACGGCGCTTGCCTCAATTGCCTCAAGAACGGTTTCCAGCGGGATTCCACTCACGTAGTCGAGGACACCGGTCCAGAAGGTGCCGGCACCGACCGCTGCTGGCATCAGGTCCGAACCATCGAAACGGAAGGTCTCCGCCTCAGCTAGCATACCCGCTGCCTTTGCGGTAATCGGATCCGGATAGATGGACGGATCCACGGTTGTATTAATTGCCAGTTTACCCAGGGCTGCGCACCAGATCTCCTGTGCCTTGGCCGAAGCCAAGTAGGTGAGGAGTGCCCTAACCTCAGGTGTATCGTTGAACGCGCTGATCAGGTCTCCCGCTCCAAGGAGTGGGTTTCCGAAGATAGGCGAGATGGCCGGGAACGGGAAGACATCGTAGTCCTCGCCGGCTACCAAGGCGGGATTCGCGGTCTTGATGAACGACTGGATGAAGGTTGCCTGACGGTGCATGTACGCCCCGGCAGGATCGGTGAACAGCGCGTTCGGCGAATCGCCGAAGAAGATTGTCAGCGCGCCGGTTGCTCCGCCGTAGAGGTAGCCCGGCGCGTTTACGATCTGCCCGAAGTACTCAAACGCTTTCTTCACGCGCGGATCGGTCCAAGAGATCTCATGGTCGACCCACTTATCGTAGACATCTGGTCCAGCGGTACGAAGCATGATATCCTCGACCCAGTCTGTGCCAACCCAGCCGCTCGCAGCACCAGATTCCATCCCTAGTGCCCACGGGGTTCCCCCGTCAGCGACGATCTTGTTGCACAGGGCGATCAGCGCAGGCCAGCTCGTCGGTACTTCATAACCCTTTGCCGCGAAGGCCTTCGGGTTATACCAGACTAAGCTCTTCAGGTCGGCGGAGATGAATAGGCCGTATACCTGATCATCAAGGCTTGCCAGATCGACGAACGCCGCGGAGGATTCCGAGAGATCGACGATTCCATTCAACGCGATAAGCGCTCCCTGGCCGGCGAACTCCTTCATCTGCCCCGGGTTTGGCATGGCCGCCACATCCGGTGGGTTCCCGGCGGCCAGTCGCGTGACGAGCACTGCCGGCAGATCTCGGCCCACGCTCTCGACGACGACATCGATTCCCGTATCTTGCTCGAACGGCACCAACGCCTTCTCGAACGCTTCAAGCTCGGCTCCGCTCCATACTACCGCAATCGTTACCTTCTGTTGGGAAACCCCTAACAGACCAACAACACTAATCAGTGAAACTACTACCAGAAAAGTTAGTACCCGCTTTGACATCTCTAAGCCTCCTTATACTGTTCTTGACGCCACTTCTAGCCCGAAAAAGATTATCACTCTGCTACTATCACCTCCTTGGTATATCAAGATGGAGAGGCGGCTAACTCCTTTATCAACTTACTTGGGCGGTTGAAGAGTTTCTGTAAGACGAATAACGCGCCTCCTTTTGCACAACTAAAGGGTTGATCCTGTGCTTTACGTACCTTGATTTCCCAATTGAATTCGCTACTAAGTTCGGTATTGAGTTGAGTCGTTATCCGTTCGATGAATGCTTCTTCTGCCGTTTGAAGGATTTTTGCGTTGATCACGAGTCGGTTCGGATCGAAGAGCCTTACCGTCTGTTTAAGTGGGTCGATGAGGCGGGAGGCAATGAGGACGGCGAGTTCATCGGCGGCCTTCACGGATATTGCCGCCTCCTTTTGTCGTTTCTCCAAATTATCCACTTCCACGTAGGCATGCTGTAAGGAAGAAGCGTTCCCACTCCCCCCGTGAAATACCTTCCCTCGAAGGAGGGTGCTTCCCCCCATGCGGATATCATTCTTCAGCCCTCTTCGTAGGGCGATGTAGCTCATCACCTTATCCTGATAACCCATTGAGTGGTTCTCGGATAGGGCCATGAAATTGACGTCATTATCCACGTATACCGGAATCTTCAGCCGTCTTTCCAAGACTGACTTTACTGGTATCTCTTTCCACTGGGGGAGGGTGCGGCCGGAAATCGTGATCGTGTCTCCTTTTAGGAATGCGGGAACGCCTAAGCCGATCCCGATGGTCCGAGCGAGCGTTTCCCCTGCCTCTTCTATCATCGCTCTTATGCTTGCATCGACGAAGGCGATGGTCTTTTCCGGATCAGTGAGACATTCTTGTGGAACGGTGAACCCCCTCGATAGGATCGGTATCCCATCGAGTCCGCACAGGATGAGATTGAACTCTGGCAGCTCGAGGTCGCCGCCAATGGCGTAGCGTGTCTTCCCGTTAAATTTGTAGAGAACAGCACGCCGCCCCCCTTCCGAAGGGCCGTGGCCATCGCGAGTGATAAGATCAAGGGAGAGGAGAGAAGCGATTGCCCCATCGACAGTAGGGCGGCTGAGGTTCAGGTGGGTACAAAGGTCGTTCTTTGTCGACGGGGAATCCTCTTTCAGTGCAAGGAAGACCCGCATGACGTTTGCCTCCTTCACCCTTCGTGTGTTGAGCGTCTCTTGGGACACAAAACCTCTCTTTGCCAGGAGTTGGTCGTTTTTTTGCTATAAACTTTTGCAAAAGACCTTGAAGTAAGTCTACCACAACTTTCCCTTTGCGTCAAGACCCGTCATAGTCTTTCATGTAAAGCCTCCCTCTAATCCGATATTGTCTTAACAGGCGAACTTGCCCTTAGTCTTACCTCTGGAGTATGCTAACGGATCATGCGCATAGGAATTCTTACGAGTGGGGGGGACTCCCCCGGGATGAACGCTGCCGTTCGTGCGGCGGTTCGTTGTGGAACAGGGCACGGCCTGGAGATGATCGGGATCAGGCGTGGGTTCGCCGGACTAATCGAAGGCGATCTCCTCCCCCTCGACAACCGTGCCGTCGGTGGGATCATTGAGCGGGGGGGAACCTTCCTCGGGAGTGCCCGTTCGGCTGTCTTCCTCACAGAGGAGGGGCAAGGAGAGGCTCTCGCGACTATCAAGAAGTGGTCTCTCGATGGCCTTGTTGTCATCGGGGGGAACGGATCGCTGAAGGGGGCGAAGTGGCTGCAGGGGCAGGGTGTTCCTGTAGTGGGGATCCCGGCGTCGATCGATAACGACATCTACGGGACAGCGATGGCGATCGGCGTCGATACGGCGTTGAACACGGTGATGGAGAGTCTCGATCGTATCCGCGATACCGCTGTCTCGCACCACCGGGCGTTCGTCGTCGAGGTGATGGGGCGGAGCTCGGGCTACATCGCCCTGATGGGAGGACTCGCCGGTGGGGCGGAGCTGGTCCTTGTTCCTGAGTTTCCGGAATCACTCGATCAGATTGCGGACCGCGTCATCGCCGGGGTGAAGAAGGGCAAGCATCATTCGATCATCGTTGTCGCTGAGGGTTTCGTTCCCGCCGATTCGCCCCAGGCAGGAAAGGCAGCGGGAAGGATCGTGAGCGATTTTCTGGAGGCGACGGGGTCGATCGAGACCCGGCTGACCATCCTTGGGCACCTACAGCGTGGAGGATCACCGAGTGCGTTCGATCGGATCCTCGCTTCGCGTTTGGGAGATGCCGCTGTGAGATTGCTTGCCGATGGAACCGCTGGTGTGATGACCGCCCTTATCGGTCAGAAGGTGGCCACGCTCTCGCTAGCAGAGATCGATCATCCGAGCGGAAACTTTGACCCAGAGATCTACAGACTCGTCTGCGAGATAGCAAATTAGATCACTTGCTCGGTGGTCCGCACAAACATTTTGCATCTTATTGCTTCCACGGTGTTAACAATCTTCTGACACACCAAGTCTGCTGCCCCAGTCCCTTGACAATGCAGTAGCGGTGCCTATAATAGGTATTTGCGTAATATTTGCGCAAACACTTTGGAAAAGGGATTCCATCGATGTCCACACTAAAGGACGTTGCAAAGAAAGCAGGGGTTTCCATAACCACAGTCTCTCACGTCATCAATAAGACGCGTTTTGTCAGCGAGGAGCTGAGTAAGCAAGTAGAAAACGCGATAGAGGAACTCGGTTATCAGCCTGGACCCCTAAGGCAAAGATTGTGGAAGGGCAAGAGTTACACCATAGCTATGCTTCTGCCAGATCCTGGGAACCCGTTTTTCCAAATGGTGGTTAGAGGAATAGAAGAACATGCTCAAAGACATAGTTACAGTTTGATGTGTTGCAACACGGATGAAGACCCTGCTAGGGAAGAGTTCCTTGTTTCACTGATGCAACAAAGGGCAATAGACGGTTTTATCATAGCCCCAACCGTACGGGGAAAGGAGAATCTTCGTTCTCTGATCAAAGAGAAAGTTCCTTTAACTGTCATCGATAGACAAATGGAGAGTTCTCCGATTGATCAAGTGTTTTCTGGCAATGAAGAGGGGGGCTATCAAGCGACAGATTATTTATTGAGACTCGGTCATAAAAGAATAGGTCTACTAGTTGGGATACGAGGGCTTACTACGATTGAGCACCGCTTGAATGGATACCGAAGGGCCTTTCAAGATCACGGTATCAAGGTTGACGAGAAGTTGATAGTAGAGGGACGCTCAAAAAGCGAAGACGGGTATGCGGCTACAAAACAACTGATCGGAAACAAGAGTATCACGGCTATTTTCAGTACCAATAACTTGATGGCCCTCGGTGCATTGCAGTGTTTCAAGGAAGGAGGCATTAGATGCCCGAAAGATATCTCGCTGGTCGGGTTTGATGACTCGGAATGGATCGCTGCCTTTACCCCAAGCCTAACGGTCGTTGCTCAACAACCTTACGAGATGGGTTACCACGCGGGCGAACTGCTCTTTGAAAGGATTAATGGCAAGAGAGCGGGAACTGATATTCGCAGCGTCCAGTTGAAGACGACCCTTATTATCAGGGAGTCTACCGCTTCTCCAAGAAAGGCGTAAGGAGGTGGGAGCACAAGTACAGCCTGGTAAGTGTGCAGTGCGCAAGAATAGTTGCGCAAAGAGATTGCAAGGCGGTCTTAATAGTTGAAGGAGGAAGAATGCTTAAGAAACTTGT
>Ga0307428_1000242_pt1 | contig 41882 bp, 32 predicted proteins | sample SalMarWE160240MG_FD_202161 | JGI IMG/M metagenome (GOLD analysis project Ga0307428, IMG submission 202161) | Salt marsh sediment microbial communities from the Plum Island Ecosystem LTER, Massachusetts, United States - WE1603-240 | ecosystem: Environmental > Aquatic > Marine > Intertidal zone >...
CAGAGATTCATGGCCTTCGGCATGGCGGTGATCATCGGGATCTTGCTTAGCCTGAGCTATAGAGTGCTTCTCAGGAGTTCGAATCCCTTTCGAGGGGATTCCAGAAGCATGCTCTTCAATGCTTCTACCCTTTTGCTCATGTTTTTTGTGGTGATTCTTTACAAAATCGTGGCCGAGGAGGTGGCTCGCGGTTTTCCATTCTTCACGGTTCAGATCCTTCTGTTTGCCCTGCCGGTCCCATTAGGTGCAATTTTGGTGTCAGTCTTCCAGGGTCTTGAGGTGGCTGTTGCCTTCTCGCTGATCATCTCCGCCATTGCTTCGATTGTGCTCGACGGAGGAATGGAGCTCTTTATCTATTTCTTTATAGGCTCTCTGCTGGCTGCATACGGGGTGAGGTACTGCAGGGAAAGGATGGTGCTGATAAAAACGGGAATAAAGGTTGGTGCCTTGAACATGGTGATGGCAGTATCGATCCAGATCCTTTGGGGAAATCCCTATGTGACAACAGGAGTCATATCCCTTGTGGCCGGCTTTGTGGGCGGCTCCCTGGTCGGGATTATTGCAACCGGTTTTCTTCCGCTTATTGAGATGCTCTTCGGATTCACTACGGATATCAAGCTCCTTGAGCTCTCCAGTCTGGATCAACCCATTCTCAAGGATTTAATGGTCAAGGCTCCCGGGACCTATCATCACAGTGTGGTGGTGAGCAACATGGTTGAGGCAAGTGCTCAGGGCATCGGTGCGAACCCCCTGCTCGCAAAGGTGAGCTCCTACTACCACGACATCGGAAAGATAAAAAAACCGCTTTACTTCGTCGAGAATCAACAAAAGGGTGATAACCGGCATGAAAAACTCGCGCCTTCGTTAAGCAGCCTGATCTTGATCGCACATGTCAAAGACGGAGTTGAGCTTGCAAGGCAGCACAAACTCGGTAAGGAGATCATCGACATCATCAAACAACACCACGGCACGAGCATCATATCTTACTTCTATCAAAAGGCAAAGGAACAAACCAAAACGAGGGGCAGTAAATTTCCCCACATCAAGGAGGAGGATTTCAGATATCCCGGCCCCAAGCCGCAGACAAAGGAGGCGGGGCTCGTGTTGGTAGCGGATCAAGTGGAAGCCGCATCCAGAACGCTCGTCGATCCTACCCCTGCAAGGATTAAGGGAATGGTCCAGAAGATCATAAACAATGTCTTCTCCGACGGTCAGCTCAATGAGTGTGAGTTAACCTTAAAGGACCTCAACCGTATTGCAGAGAGCTTTACCAAGACATTAAGCGGAATTTTTCACAGCAGGATCGAATACCCGGAACCCGTCGCTAAGGGTAATCAGGGCAAGAAGAGAGAAGATGGAGATTCAAATCACCTGGCAGCACCCGACGAAAAAAATGGATCGGGCGAGAATAAAGAAGCGGATCGGGAAAGTCTTAAGAGGCTTGGGGTATCCTGATGCCGAGTTGAGCCTGGTATTTACCGATGATGAAGGCATAACAGAGCTCAATCGCAGATACCTAAAAAGGGATAAACCGACGAATGTGCTCGCCTTTCCCATGGCCGGCTCGGAGCAGCCCAATGTGGAGACTTCGATGCTGGGGGATATAGTCATCTCCCTTGATGCTGCACTGAGAGATGCCCAAGAATGTGGCGAGAGTCTTGAGGAGACTGTTGACAGTCTTCTCGTCCATGGCCTCTTGCACCTGCTCGGCTACGATCATGAGGGATCGCGGCAAGAAGCCCGGCGCATGGCAAAGGAAGAAAAACGGCTCCTGGACATGATAGCACGCCCTGATACCGCTATGTCTGGACTAGATAAGGGCTGAGAAGTCGCTGCGGATGTCACCTAGTAGTGGCTCGGAAGACTCAAAATAATCAAGACATTAGACTCTGTACAACTCTCTAAGGGGGTTCTATACATTTCGAATTTTCGATTTTGGTCATTCGTGTTTGTTTCGCATTTCGTGCTGAGGGGTTAGGACTTGCACAACATTTGTTTAGGGAATAATTTGGAAATTACCCAAAGTTACCTTAGTGAATGACTTCGTTATAGTTTGATATGATTTATGGCATTGGAGTGGATCTCGTCGATATCAGGAGGATAGCCCGCGCTATCCAGAGGTGGGGGGAGAGGTTTATTAACAGGGTCTACACTACCCAAGAGATCAATCTCAGCAAGCACAGGCCGGAGCTTGCTTCTTTCCTTGCACTAAGATTCGCTGCCAAGGAGGCTTTCTCCAAGGCAATCGGCGTGGGAATGAGAAAGGGCATTAGGTGGAGGGATATAGAGGTGGTCCATACCACCAGAGGCCGCCCGGAACTGAGTCTCAAGGGAGAGGCCCTCAGGATCTGCCAGAATGAGGAAATCGGCGGGTGGTACGTTACACTCTCTGATGATGGGGATTATGGCGTGGCTGTGGTGGTGCTTGAAAAAGGGCTTCCAGGTGAGGTTACACGGTGAAAGCGCACTCTATCTCATACACAAGCCCTTCTTTAGAGAAAACAATGTGGCTGGGACAGCAACTGGGGGCCCTGGTAGGTGAGGGGGATGTGATTGCGCTGATCGGCGACCTTGGGGGAGGAAAGACTTGGTTTACCAAAGGAATAGCCCTCGGCCTTGGAATTGACGCGGATTCCATTGTCAGCCCCACCTTCACCCTTGTCAATGAATTCCACGGCACCCATCCCCTCTATCATATAGACCTTTACCGTCTCTCAACGAGAAGCGATATCGCAGCCATAGGTCTGGAGGAGTACCTCCCAGGGAACGGGGTCACTGTGATAGAGTGGGCAGATCGATGGCCGGATGAGCTCCCCGAGGAGACGATCCATGTCGAGTTGAGCATTGTTGATGATTACACGAGAGAACTTAGGTTCTCCGCCAGCCATGTCAAGACCATTGAGGTGTTGAGGCAGCTCGAGCAAAGGATCGGCGGCTCGCTCAATAAGGCGAATTGAATATGAGCACTGAGGATCAAGTGGGCTTGCCTGTAGAAAAACAGGCATCAAATACTTGCGAATGAGCAATAAAAGATGATAAAAGAGATAACTTATATTTGAATCATAAAACGTATGGATTTGTATAACTCATATGGCACTCATCGTACAAAAATACGGCGGTACCTCAGTCGGGAGCATTGAAAGGATAAAAAAGGTCGCCGAGAGGGTAATAGAGTCGAGCAAAAGGGGCAACAAACTCCTGGTGGTTCTGTCGGCAATGGCAGGGCAGACAGATGCATTGATCAATCTATCCAAGGAAATCACGGGCTCCCCTGATCCAAGGGAGATGGATGTCTTGATGGCAACCGGCGAGCAGGTGAGCATATCGTTATTCTCCATAGCAGTTAAGTCCATGGGCTATGATTGCTGCTCATTGCTCGGGTTCCAGGCTGCCATCTATACAGACCGGATTTATGGCAAGGCGAGGATCAGATCCATCGATTCCAAACGCATACTCAAGGAGCTCAACAAAAACCGGATTGTGGCTGTTGCAGGCTTTCAGGGAATAGACCAACAAAGGAACATTACCACCCTGGGCAGGGGAGGCTCCGATACCACTGCCGTGGCCCTGGCAGCTACGCTCCAGGCCGATGTGTGTGAGATTTACACTGATGTCGAAGGCGTGTTTTCGGCAGACCCAAATATCTGCTCCCGCGCGAGAAAGATCGATCGCATATCCTATGATGAGATGTTGGAATTCGCCAGCCTCGGTGCCAAGGTCCTTGACATCAGGTCTGTTGAATTTGCTAAAAAATATGCGGTGCCTATTCATGTGAGATCATCCTTTACCGGAAATGAGGGAACCATGGTAGCGGCAGAAAAAAAGGAAATGGAAAAGGTGCTGGTCTCCGGTGTCGTCTCCGATAAAAATGAGGCCAGGGTTACGATTAGCCGTGTGCCGGACAGGCCCGGCATTGCCTTCAAGATATTTGAACCCGTGTTCAAGGCCGACGTTGTCGTGGACATGATCGTCCAGAACACAAGCCTCGATGGATATACCGACTTGACATTCACCGTACCCAGGGCGGACTTTCAAAAAACTATGGGCTTGATTCAAGAGATAGCAAAGGATATCGGTTCGGACAAGGTGCTTGGAGATGAGGATATCGCCAAGGTGTCCATTATCGGAGTAGGCATGAGAAACCATGCAGGCGTCGCCTCAAAAATGTTCGAGACGCTGGCAAAGGAGAATATCAATATACACATGATCAGCACTTCGGAGATAAAGATATCATGCGTCGTAGATGAGAAATACACCGAACTTGCAGCCAGAGCCCTCCACGATGCCTTTGGTTTGGGCGATGAAAAGGCCAAAGCATAGCGATCTACATACCGGCCTGTCGATTCTTATCCTCATCCTCCTCGCGGGGTGGGCAATCAAGTATGCTCTGTCCGTTCAAGGCATCCGAGGCCCGGAAGGGGGGAACCGTGATATCTTCGTGGGCATTGAAGGACCAGTCAAGAAGCCTGGAGTGTACTGTTTTGAGAAGGAACCTTCATTGAGGGAGTTGATCCGGAGGGCAGGGGGATTCCGGGATGGATCAAATGATGATGATTATGGCTCATTTCCCGCATTTGCGCAGGGGACAATGGTTCATATCTCCACAAAACTCGGCCATAGAAAGGTTTCTACTGAACCGTTGCCCGCAGCCTACCGGGTCACCCTGATGATCCCCATATCCATGAACGAAGCGAGCCACGAGGAGCTGATTGCCATTCCCGAAATAGGACCTGCGCTGGCCCGAAGGATCATTGATCACAGGTCCCGGTACGGGCCGTTCACCGCTATCGATGAGTTAACTGCTGTACCCGGAATCGGTAAAGTTCGGCTCTCAAGGATACGGCCTTTTGTGAAAATCTAATTCCATTGAGGGAAACCATGATCGTTAAAAAGGGTATTCCTGATTGGCTGATCGGTCTTGGCCTGACCCTGGTGTTCCTTTTCATAGTGTTCACCGGTATCGGCGACGTCACCGATATAATCGAAAAAAAGACCTTCGATCTTCGATCTCGGCTGAGCGCCTCAGGGCAGAGAAATCCCGATATCGAGATGGTGGTGATAGAGGAGGAGGATCTGGATGAAATCGGCCGTTTTCCCTGGCCAAGGAATATCCTGGCCAAGGCCGTGGACAACCTTGCGATGGCCGGCGCAAAGGTTATTGCCATGGATATCATGTTTAATGAGCCGGAGGAAAGCGCTGGATTGAAAACCGTAAGAGAGCTCAGAAAGACATACGCAGATCTCGGCCTGCCCGAACAAGGCTCACAGGCCGGCAACTTTTATAATATGCTGCATAAGGCTGAGGCCGATCTCGACAATGATGCGAAGTTGGCCGATGCCTTTAAAAAGGCCGGCAATATCGTGCTTCCCATCTACTTTGATACACGTAGTTCCGGGAGGGACCAAGAGGTCCCGGACTATCTTCTTAGGCACTCCTTCAAGGTGATCCAGGGGATCGGCGATGAGTGGTCAATGGGTTCCGCAATGTGGCTCAGCAAGGTGAAACCGATTCTCCCCTCTTTTGCCGATCTCGCCGCAGGCATCGGTCATGTGAATCTCTTTCCTGACAGCGACGGATCTATCAGAAGCCAGATCCATGCTATCGGTTACGTAGAAAACACCTTCGTGCCCTCGTTTCCCCTCGCGATCGTAAAGGCCTTCAAGGGATTGGATGATAACCAGATCAGACTTGTCCTGGGAAAACAAATCGAGATACGGGCAACCCCTTCTACGACTGTCAAGATACCGGCCTCAGAAAGTGCCATGCAAACCCTCATTAAATGGAATAAAGGTCCCGAGATAGCCTTTCACTCCACACCATTCAGGAAGGTTCTCGACAAGGAATTTCAAACGAGTCTCTTCAGGGATAAGATTGTTATCATGGGGCCTATCGCCCCGGGAATCGGGGATCACTTTGTCGCCCCTATCTCCAGCACCCTGCCTGGCATTGAGATAATCGCAAACTCAGTATCCAATATCCTGAAAGGACAGTTCTTTGTACGACCTCAATGGATCACCTTTGCCGAGTTGACCCTTATCCTCCTTTTCGGCCTCTACATATCCTTCTTTCTTCCAAGGCTCAGGGCAGGTACAGGGTCTGTTTTCACCTTAATCCTCTTTCTCCTTTATGGAACAGCGGGTACGATCCTTTTCTTTCGTTCCAATCTCTGGCTCAAGATTACACCCCAACTCGCGCTCCTGATCCTCGGCTATATCCTTGTCGTAAGCAGGCAGTTCCTCATCACCGAGAAGACAAAAGAGAAGGTGGAGGCCGATTCCGTTGAAACGAACAAAGCCCTTGGCCTTTCCTTCCAACAACAGGGGATGCTCGATCTCGCCTTCGAGAAATTTCGAAAATGCCCCATTGAGGAGCCTGGGGTAAAAGATCTCTTATACAACCTTGCGCTTGATTACGAGAGAAAGCGACAGTTCAACAAGGCGCTGGCTGCCTATAATCTGATTATCGAGGATGGAAGCCGTTTCAAAGACCTCGCTGAGAGGATACCAAAGCTCAAAGGTGCTGAATCCACTATGATATTCGGTACAAGCGGAGCCCATCCCGGCGACATCGGTGCAAATATTGGCGGCCTTGACACCAAGCCAACCCTCGGCAGGTACGAGATATCGGGGGAGTTGGGCAGGGGCGCAATGGGAATCGTTTACAAGGGAGAAGATCCCACGATCCACAGGACTGTTGCCATCAAAACCCTCCGGCTATCCGAATTCGAGGAGGGGGAGTTGGCCGAGATAAAGCGACGCTTCTTCAGGGAGGCCGAGTCAGCAGGGTTGCTGAATCATCCCAACATCGTCTCGATTTATGATGCAGGCGAGGAACACGACCTGGCGTATATCGCCATGGAGTATCTGGAAGGAGAGGATTTGTTAAAATTCACCCGCAAGGAGAACCAGCTTCCCCTTAGGGAGGTGATCCGGATCATAACCCAGGTGGCAGATGCCTTGGATTATGCCCACGGCAAGGAAGTCGTTCACAGGGATATCAAACCGGCGAACATCATGCGCCTGACGGAAACCGGCGTGGTAAAGGTTACGGATTTCGGCATCGCGAGGATCACCTCATCATCCAAGACCAAGACAGGCATGGTGTTAGGCACCCCTTCCTACATGTCACCCGAACAGGTGAGCGGCAAGAAAATAGATGGGCGCTCGGATATCTTCTCCCTGGGTGTCGTCCTCTTTGAGATGCTGACCGCCAGGAGGCCTTTTGTATCAGAGGACATAAGCTCGCTCATGTTTCAGATCTCCAAGGAACCGCACCCCCCTATCAGAGAAATCAACCCGAAGATACCGCCGGTTTTGGAAAAGATCATCGATAAGGCCCTGAGCAAGGATGTCGAGCAGCGCTACCAGAAAGCGGGTTTGATGGCAGCACATCTCAGGAAGGTGGGCGAAAAGATCGACCAATTGAAGAAAGAGAGGGCCGCCAGAGAATAATCTGCAGGCCGGCCGCTGATGCCCGCTTGCAGCAAAACGTGATCATTATACAGTTCCCCCGACCACTGGCCGGGGGATTTACGTACGAGGCCCACAACGCCGGCTCTGGTTTTGGTCCCCATGAAGGAACAACCCCATGGTGCAAAGGGATATCTCCAGGGCATTAAGGAAACAAGAGGAATGATCGACATGATTATCCTTGGGATTGACACATCCTGCGATGATACCTGCGCAGCCGTGGTAGAGGATGGGAGAACGGTTCTCTCCAATATCGTGAGCTCCCAGGCCCCTATCCACCACCGGCATGGAGGTGTCGTTCCGGAACTTGCCTCCAGAGAACATATCCGCAATATCGTTCCTGTCACGGACCAAGCACTCAAGAGTGCAGGAGTTGAAGGCAGAGAGCTTGACGCAATAGCCGTTACCGCAGGCCCCGGCCTCGTAGGGGCTCTGCTCGTCGGCATCTATTTCGCCAAGGCATTCAGCGTTGCCCTTGACGTCCCCCTCGTCGGGGTAAACCACTTAGAGGGGCATATCCTGTCCATATTCTTGGAAAAACACGCTCCTTCCTTCCCTTTTATAGCCCTCACGGTTTCCGGTGGCCACACGAACATCTATCACGTTCAGGACTTTGGGGATTACACGGTGCTCGGCAGGACATTGGACGATGCGGCAGGGGAGGCATTTGACAAAATAGCGAAGCTTCTCGGGCTCGGCTACCCGGGGGGTGCCGTGATAGAACAACTCGCCTCCCAGGGCAGGGAAGATGCCATCGATTTCCCGAGAGCCTATCTGTCCAGGGATTCGTTAAATTTCAGCTTTAGCGGTCTTAAAACTGCTGTCGTCCTGTACGTGAGGAAGTGGATGGAGGAAAAGCAGTTGAACCGAGAGGTTACCATGGCAGATATCGCGGCATCCTTCCAGGCAGCCGTTGTTGATGTCCTCACCGATAAGATGTCGGCCGCCGCTGGGCAGGCTCAGGCGCCAACCGCGGTGCTGGCAGGAGGAGTGGCCAGAAATGCCCGCCTTCGCAGCATCATGCAGCAAAGGATGGCACAGGATAAGGTAGATCTTTTTATCTCAAGTCCTGAATTCTGTACGGACAACGGAGCCATGATAGCTGTCGCAGGGTATCACAGGTTCATGTCAGGACACAGGGATGGACTCAGCCTCGATGCCCGATCACGATTTCCCATCGATCAGGTATAGCCGTTCGATCTATGACTAACGTCGCGTGGCATTCTGCATTCGGCATCACAATTCACATGAAATACGGAGCAACATTGAGAGATGATAAAGAGCCCATTTGAACGGAGAATGCGGCTTATCTACTTGAGGACTATACGGCTCAGGGGGCATCCCCATGAACTGGCTCGTGGTATGGCCTTTGGAATAGGTATCGGCATGATGCCGATTGTCCCCTTCCATATGATAGCCGCCCTCGCCATCGCCATTTTTTTCAAAGCAAGCAAGATAACTGCTGTGGCGGGAACCTGGATATGCAATCCTCTCACCATGTATCCCATCTATAAGTATAGCTACAAGCTCGGCGCTATCATCCTCGGTTTTGATCACCACACAATGATTCTCATGCCCGTGACCCAGGTCATTGGCCAGGGGAACTATCTTGGGGCAACCCAGATAATCCTGAGCGGCGGGACCCTGGCCGTAGCAACCTTTCTGTTTGGAGGCCTTGTGCTGGGTCTTCTATTTTCGGCGCCCTCCTATCTTGTGTTCTTTTATTTTTTTAAGAATCTTATTGCATGGCGCAAATCACGAAAGTCCATAAAGCCGTAAAGAGATCGAGGGCCTTGCTCGCCAAATCAGGGCTGCAGCCCAAAAAAAGCCTGGGCCAGCATTTTTTGGATGATCCCCGTGCAATCGAGGAGATTATATCTCGCGGAAGTCTCGACGCCGCCGATGTAGTGGTGGAAATAGGGCCGGGGTTAGGTGCCCTGATCATTCCGCTGCTCTCCCGCATCAATTTCCTCGTGGCCATAGAAAAAGATCCCCTCTTGATCAAGCTCTTAGAAGAAAGGCTCCCGCCTCAAGACAGAGAAAAGATCACCTGTATATCCGGGGACGCGCTGGAATTGGATTTCAAACAAATCTTCGAGACCTTCGGAGCAAAGGTGCGGATCTTCGGTAATCTGCCCTACAATATCTCAACCCCATTTTTGGAGCACCTTATCGCAAATCGACCCTATATCAGAGACGCAATCCTTATGTTTCAATATGAGGTGGCACGGAGATTGACCGCCTCTCCGAACAGCCGGGAATATGGCGCCCTCAGTATAGCCCTCCAATACTATGCCCACATCGTACCCCTCATAAAGATCGGGAAAGAGTCGTTCTACCCAAGGCCGAAGGTCGACTCAATGGTGCTCGAGTTCGACCTTGAGAGGCCTCACCCCCACAGGGCGGAGAATGAGGAGCGCTTCCTGAGTATTGTAAGGGCTGCGTTCAGATTTCGGCGTAAGACCCTGCTCAATTCGCTCGAAAGGGCAATGGCGCCGTTAACGAGGGAGATAATCGCAGGGGCTCTTGAGAAATCCTCCATCGATCCGAACAGAAGGGCTGAAACCCTCAGCATAGATGAATACATCCGCCTCAGTTCTTCCCTATCACTGGATACGACATCTGCTTGACACTTCCCTGCGGCAATGATATGTAGCCTTTGAACCGATACATCGTGGTATAAGGGTGCACAGAAAGGGCTATATCGTAGTCGAAGGCCCGTTAGGGGTGGGCAAGACGAGCTTGGTCCAGCTGCTGGCCGAAAGGATAAATGCCAAGGCCATCCTGGAAGAGACCGAAGAAAACCCCTTTCTCCTGAACTTCTATAAAGACCCTGCAAGGTTTGCATTTCAAACACAGATCTATTTCCTGTTGAGGCGCTTTCAAAGGCAGGAGGAGATCAACCAGATAGATCTTTTCAAAAGGGTCGTTGTCTCGGATTTTCTCTTTGATAAGGACAGGATCTTCGCGAGGTTCAACCTGGATGACAGGGAATTCGGTCTCTATGAACAGATGTTCCACCTCTTGAAGGCTGCCGTCATAAAGCCTGATCTTGTGATCTTCTTGCAGGCGAGGACCGAGATCCTCAGGGAGAGGATCAGGAGGAGGGACAGGGAGTATGAAAGATCAATCAGCCTCAAGTACCTGGAGCAGATCAATCAGGCGTTCAACGATTTCTTCTTCCACTATTCCGAGACCGCCCTTCTGGTCATCAACGCCTCGGATATCGATTTCGTACATGTGCCCTCCGATCTCGATGAGTTAGTCCTCGAGATAGAAAGGATGGAAAAGGGGACAAAGTACTACGTTCCCCTTGGCTCAAGGCGCTAGCCATCCAAGGTCTTTATACTCGTTGATATGGAAAAGCGAGATGTGGCGAAACGCTTCAGAAATTTCGATCGAGACGTCAGTGTAAGAGAGAAACAAGAGAGGTAACGGTGAAAGGCCTTAGGACAATTCTGAAAAACTATTTCCTTACCGGCCTTCTGGTGATCCTGCCGATCTTTATAACGGCATATGTGATCTGGCACCTGATCAAGGCCATGGACGCAGTGCTCAAATTTATCCCCGATAAGTACCTCCCAGAGACCTATATCAATATTTATATCCCCGGGCTCGGCCTTATCCTGGTGGTGCTACTTATCCTCATCGTCGGGATCTTGACCCGAAACATTGCAGGGAGAAGGGTGCTCCAACTTTGGGATAATCTTGTTGACAGGATCCCCCTTGCGAGGATCCTCTATTCAAGCGTGAAGCAGCTTCTCCAGGCCTTCTTCTTTCAGAACAGCAACTCCTTTCAGCGCGTAGCCCTGATAGAATACCCCAGGCGCGGGATCTACGTTCTCGGCTTTATCACCGGTGAAAGCAGGGGCGAAGTCCAGGAGAAGACCAACAGGAAGATGATCAATGTCTTTATCCCGACAACCCCAAACCCCACGAGCGGATTCTATGTGCTCGTGCCGGAAGAGGATCTAATGCTGCTCGATATGAGCGTTGAAGATGCATTCAAGCTCCTCATATCCGGTGGCCTCGTGAGCCCAAATGACATACAAAGAACGAGAAGAAAAAAGGGGGATGCAACCGGCACCCGGAATTAACCCTTTACATCCGCTGCCAACATCTGCTATAAAAAGAGTTTTGTCAGCATAGAAATCATTAGCCAAGAAAGGATGATAGCATGAAGACCGATTTCTTATTCACCTCAGAATCCGTTACCGAGGGACATCCGGACAAGATAGCCGATCAGATATCCGACGCCGTACTCGATGAGATAATAGCACAGGATAAGAATTGCAGGGTTGCCTGTGAAACCCTGGTGACCACCGGTATGGCGGTTGTGGCCGGGGAGATAACCACCTCCTGCTACGTCGAAATCCCCGAGGTTGTGCGTCATACCATAAAGGACATAGGCTACCATAATTCATCCATGGGATTTGATTGGGAGACCTGCGCGGTGATTACCAGCATCGACAAGCAGTCTGCGGACATAGCACTGGGGGTAAACGGGACCGGGCTCTTTAAGGAAAGGGGCGCGGGTGACCAGGGGCTCATGTTCGGGTTTGCCTGCACCGAGACTCCCACCTACATGCCCATGCCCATCTATATCGCCCACAGGCTCTCCGAAAGACTTGCCCATGTGCGAAAATCGGGTACACTTCCCTGGTTGAGGCCCGATGGAAAGACCCAGGTCACCGTGCGATATGTGGATCAAAAGCCGACCACGGTGCATACCGTGGTGATCGCAGCACAGCACTCGCCAGAGGTAACCTACGATACCCTCAAAGAGGCCATCATCGAGGAGATAGTGAAAAAGGTGATCCCTCAGGAGATGATCGACAAGGACACGGAGATTTTTGTGAATACCACAGGCAGGTTCGTTATCGGCGGTCCTCAGGGAGATTGCGGCATGACCGGCAGGAAGATCATCTCTGACACCTATGGGGGATTCGGCTACCACGGCGGCGGCGCCTTCTCTGGGAAGGACCCTACCAAGGTGGACCGGTGCGCCTCCTATATGTGCCGATACATTTCCAAAAATATCGTCGCCGCAGGCCTCGCCGAACGCTGCGAGATACAGGTTGCCTACACGATTGGAAAGGCTCAACCGGTAAGCTTGCTGGTGGATACCCAGGGCACCGGGGTGGTGCACAGCCGCGAGATGACCGAGATGGTTGAAAGGGAGTTCGACCTGAGGCCCGCTGCCATCATCGATCAACTGGACCTCCTGAAACCCATTTATAGGAAGACCTCGAACTATGGCCACTTTGGACGGGAGCTCCCGGAGTTCACCTGGGAGAAAACCGACCTGGTGGAAAAATTGAAAAAGGCGCTGTAATTTCTCATAAAAGCTCCGGACTTCAACCGATAAAGGAACGACGGCATGGATCATCACATCAAGGACATAAAACTTGCTGATAAAGGAAGACTCAGAATCGAGTGGGCGGGCCAGAGCATGCCTGTCCTGTATTCGATCAAGGAGAGATTCCGGAAGGATAAACCCTTCTCAGGGTTAAGGATCAGTGCATGTCTGCACGTTACCACCGAGACCGCGATGCTGGCAAGCACGCTCAAGGCAGGCGGCGCCTCGGTAGCGCTCTGCGCCTCCAATCCCCTCTCAACCCAGGATGACGTGGCTGCCTCGCTCGTGAGACACGAAGGAATCCCCGTATTCGCCATAAAGGGTGAGGACACCGAAACGTACTACAGCCATATCCTGTCGGCCCTGAAACATTTCCCTCACCTCACCATGGATGATGGGGCCGATCTGGTCAGCTCCCTGCACTTTATCGCCCTCGAGAAGTGGAATGAGGTTGCCCAGTCGATCAGGCAATGGGGCCATTCCTTAACCGATACGGACAGGAATACCCTGGTGTCAGGGGTCATGGGAGGAACAGAGGAAACCACCACAGGCGTCATCCGACTCAGATCAATGGAGCGGGACAAGGTGCTCCAGTTTCCGGTGATCTCCGTGAACGATGCCAACACCAAACATCTGTTTGACAACAGGTATGGCACAGGCCAGAGTACGATCGACGGCATCCTGAGGGCGACCAACAGGCTGCTGGCTGGCAGCCACTTCGTGGTGTCAGGCTACGGATGGTGCGGGCGGGGGGTAGCCACACGGGCAAAAGGGCATGGCGCCAGGGTGATTATCTGCGAGGTCGATCCCTTGAAGGCCCTTGAGGCGGTCATGGATGGATTCGAGGTCATGCCCATCCTTAAGGCAGCCCCGATCGGCGACATCTTCTGCACTCTCACCGGCGACATGAATGCGATCAGCGCTGAGCACATCCTTGCCATGAAGAACGGCGCCATCATCTCCAACTCGGGGCATTTCAATGTGGAGCTCGACCTGCCCGGATTAAAGAGGTCCGCGACCTCACAGAGGACGATCAGGGACTTCGTGGAGGAATACACCCTTACCAACGGCAACAGGGTCTATGTATTGGGCGAGGGAAGGTTGATCAACCTGGCTGCAGCGGAGGGTCACCCCTCATCAGTGATGGACATGAGCTTCGCCAACCAGGCCCTGTCCGTGGAATACCTGGCAAAGGAACACCAAGGCCTCGAGAAAAAGGTCTACCCTGTGCCCCTCGAGATAGATAAGGAGATTGCGCGGCTCAAGCTTGCCTCAATGGGGGTAGAGATCGACACCCTCACCCCTGAGCAGCACAAATACCTCACCTCCTGGGAGATGGGCACCTGATCATTCGATAACTACCTACAGAAAATAGTTTTGCAGTTATCCCGAATGATTTTCCATTCCTTACATACAAGCCGTTGAGCCATTTGCAGAATTTCTGGCCTTCTCCCTAATTCTTATTGTCAATCTATTGTCAACCTTTGCTTTATTTTATTGTCAACCATCCTTATGAAATAGGCGCTCCTCAGTTGAAGTTAAACTATAGGGCAAACTACTGGAGATAAGATCTTCATTCAAATTATTTTACTTGTATATTTTCTAGCAATATAGCTCTCATCTAAATGCTTGACAGGATGTAGACCGGATAATATAAAATATGTTTTAGACAAGCCTGGGTGGCGGAATTGGTAGACGCAAGGGACTTAAAATCCCTCGGTCCTAGTGGCTGTGCGGGTTCGATTCCCGCCCCAGGCACTGAACCGGCGGGGGTTTGGGCGTTTTGCCCAGGCCCTCTTTTTGGGCTGACATCTGAAATGGCAACATCTTTGCCGCTATCACGGTCTTTGAGAGAGGACTCTTGCCTCCAAATACGCCGTTTGGAAAGCGGAACTCTCCTGATCCTTGTGCGAATCCAGGCTGATCCACTATTGCCGACCATTGATGCGGATTCGCTTGTATATGCCGCCAAGGGCCGAGGTGGTGGGAACCGGTATGAGGTAAGGCGGCCCGGTTTCCTGTCTAATCAAGGACTTCTTTCTGTTGTATTTATTCCGGAATGCCTTTCGCGCCTCGTTGCTGCGAGCGGGCATTGCTATGAGTTTCCCGGCCGGCAAGAATGAATATGGCGGCACAGAGCCTAGCGTATGGCATCCATTGCGTGATAAAGGTGTTGTGTTTTGTGTTTTCTGTCCCACCCAATCCAACGGCCGCACGCCTGCATACAAGCGGGGTTTATGCGAGCATTCTTAAAAGCAGCTTAGGAGGTTTTTGCCCATGCCCAATCGCGGTATCGCCATTATTATTGCAGGTTTTTTCACTATATTTGTCGCCTTTTCTATTCGTTATTCTTACGGGCTTCTCTTGCCTGAGATGCTCTTATCGCTGGCCATCTCGAAGACCGAGGCAGGCATTATCTACTCATCCTATTTCCTGACCTATACTCTCCTGTCGCCGGTCCTCGGTCTGCTTGTCGACAGATACGATGCGAGGGCCATACTCACCATCTTTGTAGCCCTGCTGGGTGCAGCCGCATATCTAATGTCCTCTGCCACGACGGTTCTTCAGGCCAGCATCTTTTTCGCCCTAGCAGGGATCGGCCACTCCGCATGCTGGGCTCCCGTGGTCACCGTCGTTCTGAGATGGGTCAGTGCGAAACGAAGGGGTATTGCCCTTTCCATAGTTGATCTTGGAAGCGCTGCCAGCATTGCATTCTGGAGCATCATAATCCCTTTTATCCTGATCTCCTCTAGCTGGCGAACGGTCTGGGTATATCTGGGCATTGCAGCATTCTTGTCGGCAGGGCTAAATCTTTTCATGGTGAAAAGTCATCCCGTTCCCGAGCCGGGAACCGGACCGACAGCAGCACCGGTGATTCAGGCGTCGATCAGGACAGCCTATACAACGATCTTGAAAGACAAGAGATTTTACCTGATCGGTTTTTCCTACATGCTCATCAGTTTTTCCATCCTGATACCTCTGACTTTTCTGACCGCCTATGCCATTCATGAGCTGAAGATAAGCTATCAATCCGCTGCCGCTCTCATAGCAGTGGTGGGGATTGCCGGGGCAATCGGCAAACCGATCCTGGGCCATTTTTCGGATTCCGTTGGACGGATCAAGGTAATGATGCTGTGCGGGGTCCTGGCCGGAGTCGGGGGAATCGGTATGGCGTACGTTCAGGAATTCACGGCGCTCATTCTTTGTACCGCTGTTTTTGGAGTCGGCTATGGGCCCATTTGGCCTGTCTACGCCGCCTCTTCTCGGGATCTGTTCCCCAAGGAATATAGCGGCAGCATTGTGGGCCTGTGGACGTTATATCACGGCGCGGGTTCCGTCCTGGCCCCTGTGCTGGCCGGGTGGACCATCGATGCAACCGGCGCCTATTCTTGGGCCTTTATTCTGACCGTGATCAGCTCCGCTCTTTCACTCCTCTTATTGTTGCCCCTTTCCAGTTCCATGATCCAGCATAATGGACAGAGGATCTAGGGCGGCATGCCTCCCTGAATCAGCCTGTACAGGAGAAAGAGCTATGTTCTGTGTCCAGGCAGGAATGCGGGTTTCTCCACACCGCATAGGTCCTCCATGGGATGCTTTGAATGCATTGACCTATTGCCTGCCAGTTCCATCAGCACCGTTGCCAGGATCTCCTGTCCCGATAATAAGTGCTGCAAAAAGATCATATCTGAAAATCAGGGTGTAACCAATAGGGTTTTCACCCTTTGCTCTATTTTCTACCCTTTTCTGCAACTAACTTTGACAGTTAGCAATGTTGGGCCAAGCGCGTAGAGCTTACGCATAGTAATACCAAGCCAGAAGACTTCAGGGAGCTTTTCCACTCATAGCAGAAACTGCAGGTTTTAAATGCAAAAAGCCACATACGACATTTTGTATCCTTAAGGAGGTAGCTTAACAAAACTTGACACAAATTTTAAGATTTTAGCTTAAATAGACGGCTAGTCAACTGAAGTAAAAACTGAATAATTTCGGAAAAACTAATCTTTTATGACCTTGCTTCTCTATGTCTCATTTTACGTTACTTCTCTCAATATTCCTTCACAGTTGAGCGGCCCCTTACAACCGCAGCATTGGAAAAACATCTTCGATCAGGGCTTATCAAAAGTGGGGGTCCAAAGACTGCAAAAAAGATCGTACAATATTTTGGCAATGAAACCCTTGAGGTATTTGAAACTGAGATCAAAAGGCTCACCGGAATTGAAGGAGTTGCTCAGAAAAAACTCACCATAATCTGAGATGCGTGGCTTGAGCATCGGGCGATTAAAAATTGATGTTGTTCTTACAGCCGCACGGTATCACTACTCTTTATGCTGTTCGGATTTACAAAGAGTATGGACAAGGCCATGGTAGTTAAAGGCTAGGTCTGATAAATTTTGGCCCTTCTTGTCTGTAAAATATATAGTTGCCCTCCACAAAAGGCCCACTCAATGTCTTGGGGGACTCCTTCAAAATGAGCCTCAATACTTAACGCTACCCTACCGAGTTCTTTTAACATATCATCTGTTAATGTAGGGATATGGACTTTTTCGGAAGGTACCCGGACTTTCCTGTTGCCCGTACCCTTGTCAATATCAAATACGATCATTTGTGATTTGTCAGCAATGCTCATTGACTTGGTTGACAGGGTTTCCTTATCCAAGACGTATAAATCATCCGCTCCCTGTCCAGAAACAACAATTTCTCCAAGCCCCCAACACGCATCAATGATCATTTCATCTAGGGAAGATGTCGACGGATTGGCCGTGAACATAACTCCCGCTACATCTGAGTTCACCATCAACTGGACAATAGGGCATATCAATGCCAGAGAATGGTCGACTTTCTTATGATTGCGCATAAAGGCAGCCCGTGCCGTCCAAACAGAAGCTAGACATTCCTTTATCTTCTGTACGATGTCATTATAACCCCGAATATAGTGATAAGTGTCCATCATGCCCGGGAAGGATGATATAGTAGTGCCCTTGACAGCTACTGACGACCTCACTGCTACCAGTGGTTCCTCCCCAATCGTATGCTTTAATACCTGATAGTTTTCAAGCGTTTCCTCCGCTATGTCCTTTGGCACCTCTGCATTAATGATAAGAGAACGTATCATGCCACTTTTCTTCTCTAAGTCGGCGGGTTTACTAAAATCCATTGTGTCTACGATCTGTGTAATCTGCCTGCTGAGGTTGTTAAATTCTATCAGATAGGGGAGAGTATTGGCTTTAGCACAAAAACCAGATGGAACCTTGAATCCTGCCTGGATAAGCTCACCGAGATTTGCCGCCTTACCGCCGCACTCCTGAAACATGCTGGCCGAGAGTTCGTTTAAAGGTATAACATATTTAAACATCTTTAATTCACCTCCCTAAATGCAGTATAGCCTTACAATTTCTAACCAGCATTTAGTATTTGAAGCTGCTAATTCCATAAATTGAACCAGTTACATCATATACTTACTTATTAGAATCACCATGGATTCAGTCTTAATATACACAAGCAGCGCGATGATTTCATCACTAGCCTTAGAATGACTCTAGCTTTCAGGCTTAGGCCGAGTTTTCATTTCTTTGGTGCTGATCCATGGTCTTGAAAAGCTGCAAATTCAAGAATGTCAGCACAGATTCTTATGAGGAGCCTCTTTTTTGGTTTGTAATTAATTTCCTTGCATTCAGGCTGTAAATTTTATCTCTTTCCTCCACCGTAAGCTTTGTTCGGTTGATATAATTGGTGGTTTTAGCCTCAGCTTCTTCCACGTAAGGATGGTCAGTGCCAAAAAGAATATGATCAAGCCCAACAACCTTGATACAGAGATCAAGGGCCTCAGGATTACCCAGTGCAGTATCGTAATAAAATTGCCCAAGATATTCCGATGGTTGTTTGCTTAAGTTCGCTTTACCTGACAATACTGGGTCTGTGTTGGTGGACTCAGTGTACACATTTATTCGCCTGTGTACATACGGGATAAAACCGCCAAGATGGCTTAGGATAATTTTTAATTGCGGATGTTTTTCCATAAAACCATCCAGGATCATGCAGTCTGCAGTGAGTGTTGTCTCAGCCGGGTAACCGAGTACAGAGGTAGCCATATATTTGCGCAAATGTTCCCTGCCATAGGCGTTCTGCGGATGAATAAAGATTAACGCCCCTCCTTTTTCAGCCTCAGCGAAGAATTCTTCAAACTCTGGCTCTGACGGTCGTTTGCCCGCAATATTGGTGGGAATGGCGACTCCTTGAAGCCCTAAATCGTTTATTGCCCGATTGAGCTCGAAACAACTGAACTCAACGTCGACAGCTAATGGTACATCAGCAAAGAATAGGAGCCTCTCAGGATATTTTTGATGTACTTCGGCAAAATAGTCATTCATATACTGAGCTATCTTCTTCCTTTTCTCCGGCTGCTTAACTTCCTCGCCAGGTCCCATGTAGACAGGCATGGAGGGAAAAGAGAGGACTGATTTTTCAATGCCAAATTGATCCATTAACTCTATCTTTTCTGCGGGATCGAGGCGCTGCATCTGGTTTTTTGACTCCTTAACCTTACTAAAGACAGCAGCTCCATCTGGCGGGCCGAGCACATCCTCTAGTACCTTCCACAGAGCTGGCGCGAAGAAGTGCGAATGGACATCGATCTTGCCAGTTGGTAATGCTTGTTCTTTTATCATTCTCTATTCCTCCTCTCAACTTAGAATAAGTTTCACTGCATGGAGAATTCATGTAATGTCTATCTCCACTGCTCCCTCATCGAGGGAGCCAACTCAGTGCGGATGCACAGTGCCGAATAAGGCCGTTGGTACCACACCAAATACGCTCAGAGCACCAAGCATAAACACAAGCGGGCGCTGGTGCTGCTGTCCTACAAGTTAGTGCCATTGCTTGACGCTATGCTGCGGCGCAACCGGTGCCAGCTCTACATTTCCCGACCCCTGAATTTACCTATAGAGGTGGATAAATAGGTTTCTGCTAAGGTTAGCCCGGCCAACTAGCACTGCTATCGGCAACGGGGGTCTCACACTCTCTATCACTTTGTGCCCGAGTGCTGACACGCCCTTGAACTGATCCTTTCTTGGCTCGTTTTTACACATGGATATAGCGAGAGTTACACACAAAAACAGCTTTTATTCTGTTGCTTATGTTGCAGTCACCAAAACTTCACATTTCAACGCAAGATTTATAAATATATTTCACTGAAGTTTTGATATCAATTCTTCAATACTCAATACCATGGCAAATCGATGGGCCAAGATACTTAGCACGACTTTTCGTATCTCTTCCTTGCTAACAGGGCCCCATCCCATATCAGGCAAATCTCTTGCAAGACTGCCATCACTGGGAAAAATCACTTTGTAGCCCATATTTGTTGCGTCCCGTGTTGTCGTTTCACAACCAATATTTGTCGAATAACCAGTGACTATTAAGGTATCTTTCTCCATCCCTCTAAGAATTAAGTCGAGGTCGGAACCGTAAAATGCAGAATATCTATGCTTCTCAATAATAATGTCATCATCTTGGGGTTTGATCTCATCATAGACTTCCACGCCCTCAGATCCTTTGAGGAATGACTTTCCATCCTTAATACTAGAAATGGTTATAGCCATAAGTCCCATATCAGCCCCATTACGCCTATATGTGTGAATGGCATATATTATGGGGACTCTTTTAGAGCGGCAATGTTCGATCAGCATTTTTATTTTAGGTACTAGAATCTTCCGAATCCGAGGATCCTCTCTAGGAAATCCTGGCTTAATAAAGTCGTTCATCATGTCATAAACTAGCAATGCTGTCTTCTCCGGGTTTATTTCATAGCTAATCATGCTGAACTCCTCTCTCGGGCAATATATCATTCATTGTCATTTGTATATTGCCTCGAACTTTTGTAAGTTGGCTAACTTAACACCATAATAATACTCTAATATGCTTTGTTCACTATCTCTCGCAATTTCGCACCGGTATATATACGCATTATATTAGTCTCGTTATTAACCATTATTAATTAATACCCTAAACCATCAGCTAAGCTGATGATCCCAGCTATGCTATGCGGGTAGGTTAGAGATTTACAACAAAAGAATACCTCCCTAAGATTTGGGTTATGGTGACCCTACCAATCAGAAGGAGGTATTCTATGAACCAATTTAGCAAACTAGCACACGCCGTGTGGCAATGCAAATACCATGTGGTATGGTGTCCAAAATATCGGTTCAGGATCTTGAAGGGCGAAGTTGGAAGATCTCTGCGAGATATCATCCGCCAGTTGTGTTCATGGCGGCAGATCGAAATATTGGAAGGCAATATCCCGATAGACCATATCCATCTGGTGATATCAATTCCGCCAAAATATTCCATATCTGAAGTCATAGGATTTTTGAAAGGCAAAATGCCATCAAGCTATTCGATATGCATCATGAGCTAAAAAAGCGCTACTGGGGCCGTCATTTCTGGGCAAAAGGCCACTGCGTCAGCACCATCGGGCTGGATGAAGAACAAATACGCAAATAGGTAAGATGGCAACTGCACAAGGATAAGCGTTCAGATCAAACAAAACTCTGGTAACGATCTAACCCTTTTAGGGTCCCCATTAAGCCACCCCTTTTAGGGGTGGTTGTTAACTTAGTGTACCCATCCTGCCACTCTCATTCACCTCGTAGTTCTTTCTAAGTTCCTATGGAACAAAATACCTAGTCGAGGACGTACACCCTTAGTGTATTACCATCCACCTTTATCTTCTGCCCAGTTTTGATTTTTTGGGTTGCTTCCATAGTACCAGCGACAACGGGCATGCCATATTCGCGGCCTACTATTACTGTGTGAGATAGACCTCCTCCCATATCTGTTACTACTGCTTTTACTATGCTGAAGACTGGGATCCACGCAGGAGCTGTAAACGGTGTGACCAATATATCTCCAGTCTGTACCTTATCTAATTCATCGATTGACATTATCACCCGTGCGGTTCCTTCCGCTTCACCAGGAGCACCAGCAGCGCCGACCAAGGTAGCTCCAACTTCCTCAGGCTTAGCAACAGGCGCCGACATGCCAATAGCTATGATAGGATCAGCACGCACCATTTTGTCAAACATACTAGGATTACCAAGCATCATCGGATGATCAGTGATTTTCAGATACCCTTGATATTCCTCCTTCCGCTTTTGCATGATGTCTCGCGCACCACATCTATTTCCTACTTCAAGCGCCATGGCTAATTCCTGACGAAACAGGTAGATTGCATCTTCTGGCTCGTCGAAAACACCACCTTCTACCAATCTTTTTCCGGCCTCGATAGCAGCGCGCCTTAAGCAAGCAAAGACCGAGAACTCACAGTAATAAACGTGGTCTTCTTGAAAGTAGCCCCAGGCCTGGGCACACTTCATCATCTTGGCAAAGAGAGCCTGTTTTTCTGACGGAACCATACTGATAACTTCCTTTTCCATTTTTTCTCTCTCTTTGACTAGCCGTTCCCTTTGAAGATCTGGAGCATGAATTCCACCAATATCCATCATGCGCTTAATATCAATTATGGGTATGGCCGGTTTCTCAAGCCAAGTTGGTCCTGAGATTCCCCAAAGCGTAGGCCTCATGCCGTAAATTTTAAGATACTCGTTAAATTGATTGAGCCACTCCTTGCCTTTATCACTTTCCTCCAACTTAGCTGGGACATCATCTGGGTTTAGCGTATCAAAAACCTCCTTGAGCCCAAGATCCATGGCGCTCGTAGCCAGCTCTCCAAGTCCTTTATTAGCGTGATATAATATATTATCATAGCCTGACATCAGCTTGCCAAATCGTAAATCTGAAGGATCAATTTTGGTAAGTTCCCATAACATGTCCCTAAAGAGAAAAGTCAATCCCCCAAGAACCGACATAACATACATGTGTAATTGTGCCATGCTCCTTCCCCAGTCGCAGCAATCACACACGTGAATAGCCAGCTCGGCATTGCTTGCCTTTTCAACGTCAAAGGGATGAAGTCGGTCAACATTTTCTTTAAACTTTGGCCTGGCCGATTCCCAGAATCCAAATGGATCCTCGATTACCAGAGCTGCCTTATCCATAAATATCGACTCACGCTGTTTTCTTTCCTCCTCATCAGTCAACAGTACTGTTATGTACATGAGTCCATCCTTGGTCCTCACATCCCAGCCATGGGTACCCGGTACAGCCCACGCCTCATAACCTGCCCACTCACCAAGCGCAGGCTGGCTCATCATCCAATCTTGAAACAGTAGCGGTGCCCATGGAGGCCAAGCCCACTGGGCACCACTAATCCAACAATACTTCCCATCCCTCTCCTCATTATATTCGTAAATGTCCATACCGTACGGCATATTTCCCTCCTTTCTTTATTAACCATTATTAATTTAGTGTACCCATCCTGCCACTCTCATTCACCTCGTAGTGCTTTCTAAGTTCCTATGGAACAAAATACCTAGTCGAGGACGTACACCCTTAGTGTATTACCATCCACCTTTATCTTCTGCCCAGTTTTGATTTTTTGGGTTGCTTCCATAGTACCAGCGACAACGGGCATGCCATATTCGCAGCCTACTATTACTGTGTGAGATAGACCTCCTCCCATATCCCGCGCTCATTCCATCGGCTCCCGTTGCTGTGTTCTCTACATGCTGGGTGAGGTCTTGCCACACCACTTCATTTAAAGTAGGCATATGATAAAGGATTCGGCTGATGCGTTTCAATTCTGTGGCATGGGGATGGTCAACAGTCGTTGGGGTAAGGGGCATTTGTTTTTGATTCTTTTTGCGCATTTTTTTATTGGCTCCTTGCTTCGTTTTACTTGTAATATCAGTTGATTATACTTCTTTTATTACTATGTAACGAAGAATTTGTCCACTTTAAAATGGGCTTTTTACTATTTATTTCAATTGGTTAGCATTTATGGCTGGGCACTACTAGTTAGTTATTTCTCTTGTATTCCTTCTGTATTCAGTACATCTTCAATCTTTTTCATACTTCTGTTTCCCACTTTTTTAACATCTTAGTCGGATTGATCAGAATTTTATTGCATTCAGTCCTGCTTGGGCTATTTTCACATCGTCAACTGATGGCCGACCGCTAACTCCTATACCGCCAAGAACATTTCCTTGACGTGGGTTTGTGGGAAGGTAAGCTTGATCAGGTTTAACTATGCACAGGCCACCCGCCATTCGGGTGTATTTGCTATCGCCCCATGTTGCCATATCTCTGTTTGTTTCTCGCAACCAATCGTCAAATTGAGCCGTATCCCTTTGCATGCGTGCTGCAGTATAAGCCTTGTTTATAGCCATATACTTATAAAGAGGATAAGCTCCATCCATTGCAGCATACATAATGAGGTCGCCCTTTTCGTCAACAACTGCAATTGCTACAGGACGCCCTGGCTCCTTATTAGCCTCGGTAATCGCTGCTGTAACCGCTGCCCAAGCGTCATCCAAGCTCAATATTTCTTTTTGATACATTTTCCAACCTCCACACTAAATGAGTAACAATTTTTAAGCTATTGAAACGGTGCTGTCAAGTTTTTTGTGTAAATTTTTTATCATCCAATTGTTGGAAGAACGGCAGATTCTTCCGCACTTTTCCTACGGGATTTGACCTCCAATGCAATTCCATCTTTATAGAGACAAAAGCCAGGAGCATGTAGCACGCGTTCTCTCCGGCTACGATCTCCATAGGATTTGTTCTGCGTTTGAACTCTTTGTTGAGCCGTTCAATCATGTTGGTGGTTCTCAGGGAAATCCATTCCTCCTCAGGGAAGTGAAAAAAGGTCAGACAGGCATTTATGGAGTTCTCGAGGCATTTCACCGCAGAGGGAAGATCTTTCTCCCATCTCTGCTTGAAGGCGGCAAAGAACTCCATGGCCTTCTGCCGGGAGGAGGCATAGAAGATGGACCGAAGCTCATCAGCCACTGCCTTTTTCAGGCTTTTGGTGGTTACCTTGGCCAGGACATTCCTGGCCACATGGACCTGGCATCGCTGGATTTTGGCCTGTTAGAACTCTTCCTTGAACACGCTCTCAAGCCCGGTCAGCCCGTCCATAATCCCCAAGGTTACCCTCTGGCCATTGAGACCCCGTGCCTTGAGATCCTTGAAGAACTCCCGCCAGTTCGAGGCCGACTCCTTATCTCCCGCCTGGAACCCGAGAACCAGCTTATGGCCGGTTTCCGTAACCCCGATAGCCACCAGCACCGGTACCTTCTCGATACGGCCGTCTATGCGCATATCAAAGCCCACACCGTCTACGATCAGATACTTAATGGGCGCCTGCGATAGGTCCCGGTTCCTCCAGGTGTCCACCGCGTCGATCAGCTCCTTGTTGGCGTTGCTCACCTCGGTGGGCGATATCCTCCTGCCGATCAGCCTCTCAGAGATCATCGAAAGGCTCCGGGTGCTGATCCCGGTGAGAAACATGAAACTCAGATCCTGGCGTATCTCCTCCTCATATCGTTTACTGCGGGGGATGACCTGGGTGCTAAACTCGCCCTTCCGATCCCGGGGCACCCTCGCCTGGACCTCTCCAATCCCTTTGAGGGTGAAGCTGCGCGCATAGGAGCCATTGCGATGATTGACATCTCCTTGACCATGTTCATACCGCTCCCGCCCCAGGAACCGGGTAAGGTCTATGTCCATCAAGCTGGACAGATAGGAGCCAACCGTTTCTCTGATATTTACTCTGATCATCTCGAAGAGCTTCTCGGGTTGTGCCTGAATCTCCTTGAACATCTCCACGACTTCTGGTACACTGACTTCCACTTTCATGGGAGCTTCCCCTTTCTCTATAAGGTTATGGCTCAAACCCTATTTAAAGGAAAAGCGCCCTTTTTTCTACCCTTTCAGAATTTACACAAAATATTGTATACTACTGGTTTACCTTTTGACAGCGTTTCAACCACGGGAAAAAGGTCTCTATTTTCCAGCGAAGTTTATACGCCATGGCGATTTGCTTAGTGGTAAGATGATAGGCATCAGTGCCAACCCAGTAATTGATAGTATCAACCCTATAGCCTGCGAGGAAGCTCTTTGTCAGTCTGGTTTATCCCTGGGGTTCACGGAAGTACTACGGCATCGTAGAGAACGATGCTGTCAGGTGTTACCCTGTTCGCTTTGATCAACGTTTTCTTCCTATTCGCCCGAATGCGGCATAGAAAATGCTTGTTCCTGTTCTGTCATTGATCGAAGGTTTTATGGCAATGATAGTACTGATCCATAACGCTGGTCTGTCCGGATGAAACTATGGGATTCACAAAGGGACATCTTATATTCCCTCTGTCAAGAGAAAAGGTAAAATGGACATATGCACAACAATATTACCACGGCAAGAAGCTATTAGAGTAGCTTTAGGGCATTTATTGGATGCTGAGAAAAAATGGTATAAATTCAACGAGAAAGAAGCTATGATATATCCTCGGTAAAGATGGAGTTTATTTACAAAGGGTTCGCAGTTACATTTCAGTTACAGGATCTTTCTAGGTTGCACTGGCAAAGGATCTCCACAGGCGCAGAGGACATTTTATCCTTTGCACTGTTCACTACCATCTTCTGAAATTAACTATAACAGTTGTTGTATTGGACAAAGCGTGTAGATGTTATTAATAGTAACAGCAAGCCAGCAGATTTGGGGGAGATTTTCCACTCATAGCAGTAGATTATGCTCGGGCAGAATTCTCTCCTGCTTATAGTAAACTTGAATTTGGCGGACTCGAAAAACAGGCAATTACCAATTGTAGTTCTTGCAGGCAGCGAAGAACTGTTTGGTTTTCACCCTCAAGCAATTGTCAATCAGCAGCCTCCGCCTCTAGCGCTTTATGATCGCTATTTATCGAGGCGAGAAAGGAATCGATATCTACATCCTCTCAAGAACATCATCCAGAGAGCCTCTGAATGGACCGGTGGATTCCATCTTGATGGATGTGAGCGCTGCGGCGAATCTTAGCGAGTCTTCAACAGAATGATCCAACCGACACGCGAGGTACGCTCCCATAAGGGTGTCTCCGCGACCCATCCTGCCGCGTGTGCTTCTGTTGGTAAACTTCACGAACGTGGTCTTTCCCTTGCTCCTGGCCTGCGCGCCCTCTGAAGAGGTTATTATAGTCTCAGAACTTCCCCAGCCTTCCAGTATGTCTGCTTGGTCCTGGAGAACGTCGGCACCCGTCAAGGTTTGCGCTTCCATGGCATCAAGCTTCACTAAATCGGCCATGGCTAGTACTTCTTTTTTCTCAGGAACATCTGTAAAGTGGACGAGCCCTGTTTGATCGTCGGCCTGGAGCACGAAGCTCTGCATGTCCACTGACAAACGGAATCCCCGTCCCCGCAGTGCTCGCAACAACTCCAGTTGAGGTTCCGGGCCGCTCATGCAGCACATATGGACCAGGCACGGTTCAAAAGGAGGTATGTCGCCGATAAGAAAGTTCCCTCCTATTTTTTCGACAAAACCCTGCCTCTGATCGACGTTCGCTGTCGGGAAAACGATACGGTACCGGCCGATCTCACCGGGAAGCACGAACACATCGATACCTGCACTCTTGAGTGGCTCCAGGCAGTACTCATCGCTTTCGGAGATTTTCGTCACCGTGGCAGTCCTTTTGCCTAGGCAGGAAGCTCCAATCGAAGCAAAGAGTGCTGGACTGCCCAGTTCCGTATACGGGGACCCTCTGAAAGGAATAATTGTACCCGTGCCCAAATGACCGATAAACACGATATCGTAGTGATTCATCTTGGTTCGGCGCCTTTTTTCTACCTCTCCTGAGAAACCTAAGGCAGTTTCTCTCATCAATAACACTGCAGCAAAGCGTCAGGGCTATGCGTTCCCAAGTAGTTTAATTTTCTTAGTATATCTACTGTTTGCGCGATTGATGTAAAGCCTTTCGTGTTTGATTTTGCCTGATGCCTGAGTCCAAATCGCTTTTATCCCGTTTCGATTAGCGTTTCAATACTTGAAAATAGGCCTTTGGCGATTACCCAAATAAGTCTTTTGTTTCAGGTGCGCCGGTATTTTATTAACTACGTGCCAAAGTTTGAATCCTTAGTAAATCTCAGTATACATATGGGATTAAAAATCTTAATATTGATTTTAAAGCTGTCTGCCAGCATGAAGGCACTTATTTGGAAAAGCAAAATTATATACGGGTAAGCACAAATATAATTTTCATTGGATTGTAACCACTTTGTAACCGTCAGGCTCAAAAGAGACCTAATTAAAGCTAATAAAATCAAAACTTCCGAATCTCGGGAAACTCACAACAGAAAAGGGGAAACCCTCTATCAACAAGTGTTTCCCCATGTTATGGATATTGTTATGGTTTGGACTTAAAATCCCTCGGTCCTAGTGGCTGTGCGGGTTCGATTCCCGCCCCAGGCACCAGAATTCAATCTTCTGTTTCCTCTATCCTTAACCCCGCCACAGAAATAGCGCGCATACCTTAACTATGTGATAGCAGAGAGAGATACTCGTTCAGCATAGTCAACCTTTCACCCATGAGACAAACCTCCGGCAGTCTGACACCCGCCTTACCTCTTCATAGGGCAGAAAAAGCACTCAACAAAACTTCATGAACAAGGAGTGGATAGGGCACAACCAGTATCGGGGAGTTGGTGATGGAACCGAAGAGAAGAATCGTGGTGAAACGCCGGATATCCTCACCAAAAGGGAAAGGCAACCCTTAAGGGAAGCATCTGGATCATATGTTACCATAATAGTCAAAGCCGTCTTTATCAATCTTTCTTACTCGTCTTTCCTCTTTTAATAGGTTAAGGTGGGCTAAGGTTTCCATGAGCGCCATCCGGTGACCCCAATGATCCAATTCCTCCCAGGCCTTCCCCCCTTTTTCCGGCATCCAAGGAATCTTCATTGCAATCTTATAGGCCACCTGGGGTCTGTCTTTTAAAGCTTTTACTATGTCATCTTTTCTACTCTGATGATGTTCAATAAGCTCATCAATTCTCCTTCCTAAATCCGTAAAATAATCCTCGTGACCTGGGAGAACAAGCTCAACCTCAAGTTTTTTTAAGCTCACGAGGGACTTTATATAATCTCCCAAGGGATTAAGGCTTGAAAAGGGGTTAAGACCTATCTCCGGCGTAATCCTCGATAGAACATGGTCTCCTGAAAGGAGTATTCTCTTTGCCTGCTCATAGAGGCATATATGGCCCGGAGAATGTCCGGGGGTCCAAAGAACCTCAAAACGAAAGATGCCTGTGTCAATCCTTTCACCGCCTGAGAAAAATATATCCGGGGAGCCTACTTTGCCGGTGAAGGAAACGACGTCGGGAAAGACAGGAGAGATAAAAGTCATCTCTCCTTCGGGTAGTCTTTGAAGCTTAGCAGTTTCATGTGCGGGAGTCCCGTTTCTGGAAAGCCATTCTTTCATCGCTTTAAGGATCGTCTCCCCCTTTAGGCCTTTCGGCTCCACAAAACGTCTCTCCCCTTGGTGCAACAATAACCTGGCTCCTGAAATCTCCTGTAGCTCACCAGCCAACCCAAAATGATCAAGATGGCTATGGGTAATCACTATCTGGGATATGTCCTTGAAATCAATTCCTATTTCTTGAAGGCCATGTTTCATAATTTCGATATTTTTCGGATCATCCCACCCGCTGTCAACCAAGAGCCATCCGGTGCTTCCCTGGATACAATAAACATTCGTTTGCGATAGGTTCTCTCCTAAAGACATATCCCCTACAGGGGTAAAAGGAAGGGGAAGTTGCATCTGGTAAATCCCGGGTACGATTTCTATCATAAGTTTTCTCCTCGTTCGCTTTTCATCCCTCTTGTTTTCTCCAGCAGCCTTCCCGTTACCCTATCCCTGAGCTCTTTTCACAATGTCTTATCCCAGGCCAATGCCTGCTTGCATAAATGCCCTTTATAGTGTATTGCGACTCTAGCCGTCTATATGAGCAAAGATTTGAAAATTTGTGTCAAGTTTTTCATTGCGTGAAATAATTTCTATCTCACCGCCCGCTTCGCTAGAGGTTCACCCTGTTAAATAAAGAGCTATGTTTAGGGGAATGTGAGCCCATTAAAATTAATGCTTAGAATACGTTCTGGGATCTGTTTTATACAATATTTAACAGGGCAAGGAGTTCGCAGAGGAATACGTTATTTCCCTTTTCTGCTGAGACCCGCCTGCCTCGCCTGAGCTCGCGACCCGCCCGCCTCGCAAGCGAGAGCGTTGCGGGCAGGTGGCGGGCAGGGGACAGAAAAGGGAAAGACCTCACGCTTCGCGTATGCTCTTTCTATAGAGAAGGCCTTGCCCAAAGGGCATGCACATTTTTCTTTGCCGGCGTCCCTGCCCCGTTACATGCGCAGCCTATGTAACTGGGGTCAGCGGCAAAGAAAAAATGAATCATCTCTGCGCTTTGCGGTGAAATACTTGCCGTTTGATTTTAATCGGTTTGAGGCAAAGCCTCGCTAGAAATGTATAGAGTCTCTCGATCATTTCTTCAACTGCATCCTAAGATACACCGGTCTCAACACCGCATCCCCCGCTTCTTTATTCCCAGATGATCTTTTTCAACCTCATAGGCCATCTCCACCCATTCGCACAGGAGCGGCCTGGTGTCCCTGGGATCGATAATATCCTCTATGCCGAATGCCTCGGCGGTTCGAAAGGGCGATTGGATGGCCCGGTAGGTCTCCTGGAGATCCCTAAGATACGCATCCGGATCATCTGCGGACTCTATCTCCGCCCTATGTGCCGCATACACGCCGCCTTCGACGGGGATATTGCCCCACACTGCAGAAGGCCATGCATAGCGCCAGCTCAACCGAACCCCTCCCTTCTGGGCGGCCCCTGCAACTCCGAAACACTTTCTCAAATATACCACTGCCGATGGCACGGTCGCCTGCACGATCGCAAAGCTTGCCCTCACCCCCTTACGAATCGTGCCGTGCTCCTCCGCCTTTTTCCCGATGGTAAATCCGGGCTGATCCGAGAAATTCACGAGAGGCAGATGAAAGGTGTCGCACATATCGATGAAACGGGCAAACTTCTCGGAAACGTCATAGTTGAATGATCCTGCCAGGAACCTCGGATCGTTCGCCAGCACCCCGACCGGGTATCCATTCAGGCGGGCCAAGGCAGTAACCTGGGACCTGCCTTGATACCTGCCGATCTCAAAGAGAGAATCCTTATCCAGGATATGACCCAGGATCTTCCTGATATCGTACGGCCTATTCCTGTCCCCGGGAATAGCGGAAAGGAGCTCTTCGTCTCTGCGGCCCGGGTCGTCAACTGCGGTTTTCTTTCGTTTCGGCATCTCCCATACGTGGGAAGGCAGGTAGGAGAGAAACCTCTTAATCTGATCCAGGGCATCTCTTTCATCCTCGGCCTCGTTATCCACCACACCGGTCACCCGTGCATGGAGCAGGTGCCCTCCAAGCTCCTCCTTGCTAATATCCTCACCGGTAGCCGCCTTTACCAAAGGCGGCCCCCCGACAAATACGTGGGCCTGTTTTTTGATCATAATGGAAAAATGGCTGAGCACCATGTACATGGCGCCCAGGCCTGCTATGGATCCGAACCCTGATGAGACTACCGGCACCTCTGACATGGCCTCAACCCGATCCTGGGAACACTCATCGCCTGAGGTAGGAATTTCAGTGTACCCTGTCTCCAATATCTCCTTGATCGATCCCCCTGCACCCTCCAGCAACCTGACGATAGGAAGCCTCAGCTCGCGGGCCATCTTCACGAAATAGGCGCTCTTGGCCTTGTACAGCCTTCCCACAGAGGCGCCTTTCACTGTAAAATCATCCCCATGCACCGCAACCCTGCGCCCGTCAATCTTCCCTATGCCCATCACGAACGGACAGGGAACGAGGTCAATGAGCCTGTCTTTTTCCCGCGCATCATAGCTCGGCACCCCTGTCAGCAGTCCCCTCTCGCTAAACGAATCCTGATCAACCAGGGAATCTATCCGCTCCCGAACAGTCATCTTTCCTTCAGCGTGCTGCCTTTCTATGTTTTTTTCCCCACCTAATCGGTGTGCAAGGCGCTTTCTCCTGTCCAGTTCATCCAGCTCGGGCTGCCTCATTGGTACCTCCTCCTCCGGTCCGCATTTAAAGAACGTTCCTTCTTCAAATAGCACGGCCGTCCATGACTTCTGCCTCTTATAAAACCAGCACCTCCTCTAGAGTGCCCTTGCCGAACTCAGAGGCGATCTCAGCTGCTATAGTGAGGCCTTGCCTCAGGTATTGATCCTCAATACCAGGGACCGCGTAAGCATAGTAAAGCACTGTTCGGGTGTCCTCTGTTACCCGTGTCTTTTCATCGGGGCCTTGACAGAGGATACAGACGATCTCCCGCTCATCCCTCAGCACGATCTCCCCCTGTCCGGCTATCATATCCCGGCGGCCTAATCCGATGCAGTGTTCTCCCGCATCTGCCAGATCCAGGGTCAACTCCCCATCAAAACGATCATGATCGGTAACGGCAACCAGGATTCCGGCGCACATCTCCGCTATAAAGTGGGCATCCACCATGAGATCGTATCTCGGAAACCCGCTGTGTACCGTTCTTTTGAGGTGCTGCGGAAGCGGGCATGGATGGCCGAAACTCTCGAAAAAACGGTTATAGATCTCTATCCGCCCGGTTATCTCCGCCAGGGTTTCCCTCTTCCTCATCCTCCTGAGGAGTTGCCTCTTGCGCTGATCAAAGCCCGGGGGATTGTGAAAATTTCGGCAATTCGAGATGAGGGCAAGCCCAAAGGCAACCTCGGGATACCGGGCTGTGTACGCAGATGATTTTGAAAATCTGATTGCCGGTGTCATGCGTTCATAAAAGCTTGTAATGAGCTTCTTTCTTCTGCCATAATAGCATTTTTAAGAAATCCGGTGAAAAGTGAGCCGGCAACACCCACCATTATGGAAGCTGATTATACACATACTTTAGGGGGAGGGGAATTTTTTTGCTGATCTCACGCCTCTTTTTATCCCTCCCTAGAACTGATAGGCCGTTTCAACTCATAATACAGCACAATGGATCCGGACATGGGAAACAATGAGCTCTTGGATGCTATGAAGAGGCGATACCCGGAGAAGTTCGGCGCCGACGAGGAGATCTTCGCCCATATCCATCGCGGGGACAGGATCTTTATCTCGACCGGTTGCGCTGAGCCGCAGTATCTGGTCCGTTCCCTCATAGCCTATGTGGAATCCAACCCAAAGGCATTCTTCGATGCCGAGGTCATCCACATCTGGACCTTGGGGGTAGCCCCTTACACGGAAGAGCAATTCAAGCGCAATTTCCGGCATAACTCGTTTTTCATATCCCACAACACCAGGCAAGCGGTCAATCTGGGGGCGGCTGACTATACCCCTATCTCTCTTTCGGATATTCCGGATCTGTTTTACCGCGGTCTCGTTCCCCTGGATGTGGCCCTTATACAGACAACGCCGCCCGACAGCCATGGCTACCTGAACCTGGGGGTGAGTGTGGATATCGTGAAAGCGGCCACCGAGGTATCCCGCCTCGTAATTGCCCAGGTCAACCCGCGTATGCCCAAGGTACCGGGAGATGGGTTTATCCACATAGAGAAAGTGGACTACCTTATCCCCTATGAAGAGCCCATCCTGGAGTACCATGTCCGTGCCGAACCCGAGGTTGCAGAGAGGATCGGCACGTACCTCTCTCAACTTATCCAGGACGGGGACACCCTCCAGATCGGATTTGGAGATATCCTAGACGCTGTCCTGCCCTCCCTTGGTGAGAAGAGAAATCTGGGCATTCACACGGAGTTCTTGTCCCACGGCATCATCGAATTGATGAAAAAGGGCGTGGTGAATAATTCCAAAAAGACTCTTGACCGAGGGAAAACAGTGGCAACCTTTTGTATGGGCACCAAGGAGACCTATGAGTATATCCACGATAACCCATCGATAGAGCTCAAGACCGTTGACTATACCAACAACCCCCTGGTGATTGCTCAGCAGCATCACATGACAGCCATCAATACCGCGCTGGCGATCGACCTTACCGGGCAAACCACTTCCGATTCCCTTGGAATGCAATTCTACAGCGGCGTGGGGGGGCAGGCCAATTTCATGAGAGGAGCGGCACTGGCCCCTCATGGCAACACAATACTGATCCTGCCCTCAACGGCACAGCAGGGCAAGTTCTCGCGAATTGTACCTTGCCTCCCCGAGGGATCCGGTGCCACCCTCAACAGGTGTGACGTGCAATACGTGGCAACAGAATATGGTGTAGTATACCTCCACGGGAAGAACATCAGGGAACGGGCCATGGCACTGATATCGATTGCCCATCCGAAATTCCGACCATGGCTCATCGAGGAAGCCAAGAGACGAAACTTTATCTATAAGGACCAGGCCTTTATTCCCGGAGAGCGAGGGGAATATCCGGAGCAGCTTGAACTCTACAGGACGACCGGCAAGGGATTGGAGGTTCTGTTGAGACCCGTGAAGATTAGCGATGAAGACTTGCTCAAGGATTTTTTCTACGCTCTCTCTGACCAAAGCCTCTCCCTGAGGTTTATGTCACAGCGCAAGGATATGCCCCATGAACGGCTCCAGGAGTTCGTGGTGATCGATTACTCAAAAGAAATGGTGATCCTCGCGGCACTTCCGAAAGGTGAACAAGAGCTCATTGTGGGCATCGGCCAGTACAGCATCCTGGAGCCCAGCAACACTGCTGAGGTGGCATTTGCGGTGAGGGACGACTATCAAAATAAGGGGATCGGCACAGAGCTTGTCCGCTACCTCGCCAATCTGGCAAAGAGACAGGGATTAGGGGGTCTTTACGCAGAGGTGCTGCTGGAAAATACACCGATGCTCCGCGTATTCGAGAAGATGGGCTTTACCATGCACAAAACAGTGAGCTCTGGGGTATACGAACTTCGGATGACCTTCAGGGGCAACCCGGAATGATGGAGGCGGGTAAAACCCGAGTAATAAGCATTCCGCTCCTCCTAGTCCTCGAATCCACCGGAAGGCACCCACATGCTCTTCTCAGTGCCGATAATGGTGCTGTATGAATGGAGCATTCCGTAGTTCGAGGAGCGCACCGAGTACCAGTCCACATCTGGATGCTTGGATAGCTCGTTCTTAATCTCATCAGTCACCACCACGCTGGATTTCTCCTCAGTGTGTACCTTCTGGATGACGTAGATCTGATCCTCTTCGGTCAGAAAGGAGTAAATGGGCATGAGAGCATGCCGGTCCACCAGCTCAACGAGATCCTCGGGATAGATGTCCTTCTTTGATTCCACCTCAACTTCCACCACGCTCAACTGCCCGAACAGCCCGCCCGGCTTCTCCGGATCCGATCCTGGGTAGGTAGTAATCACCGGGATCTCCATGGTAAAGCGCTTTTTAGCCTTCTCGCTCATGGAAAAGGCTCTTGCCGCATAGGTGCACATGTACCGCACCAGGCATTTCTCCTTTGATACAGGCGTCGATTTCTCAACGAAATAGGGATAGGTAAAATCGATCTTCACCGCGCTCGCCTCGAGCTCTCTGAGATAGTCCAGAATATTCTCGCTGAGGCTCCTGGTGCCGATCCGGTCCTTGTGCCTATGGATGATCTGAATGAACTTGTCGATCCATTGTGCCTCGAACTCGCGCATGATCCGAGCGGAGACTGAGATGTTGGCAATGGTGTGCTGCCCTTGGGGATCCAACCTGGAGGCTACCCTCATGGGAAAGGGCAGGTCCTTAATTCCCACATCAACGAGAAATCTTCTCTCCCGTGCCATTTGATACCTCCTTCAGTTGTATTATTTGCATATAATTCCGTACAAACAAACACCCGGCGCTCGATTCGCCTTTTTAATTGGACGACGTCTTTGCCTTCTTCCTCTTCGACTGCGCCCTTGAACCCTAAAGAATGGCCCGGGAGCACCGGTAACCTATCCATGAGAATGCTATGATCCTCTTGCAATAGCAACTTTCCAGGTTATCATACACCTGCATTTAAGCATGTTCAAATACCTTATTTCTGGCAAAGCACTACTCGTCGAGAGAGAAGATGATACCAATACCGCCTAGTATGAAAACCTTTGCACTGTCATTGCGAAGAGCGAAGCAACGAAGCGATCTCAACAAGGCTTACACACTAGGCCACGAGATTGCTTCGCTAACGCTCGCAATGGCAACTCTTTAATGAAACGCCTTACTAGTACGCTGAATAATGTTTTGGCTTGAATACGCCCTGCATTTCTGTTATAGAATATACATCGGTAATAGATGTATGGGGATAGGGTTATTCATTTCACCAGGCACCTGGGAGGGGACCTATCAACATACGGTGAAAGCGTGAGAACCAATCTTTTAAAAAGGAGAGAGACAATGAAACGAACACATGCTGTACTTCTCATTCTGATCGCATCGATCATCATTTCCCTGTCACTTGCAGTGACGAGCATGGCCCAGGAGACTGCCCCATTGGTAGTGGAAGAGTCTGCCATTTGTCAAGATGTAGTTGATCTACAATCGGTCGGTGTCGGCGACAGCTTTGATGCCTCGGTAGGCAAGCTTTTTTGTTTCACCAAGATTACCGGTGCCCAAAGCCCCACTCAGATTTCACATGCCTGGTATTTCGGAAATACCCAGAGGGCTGAGATAACGCTCTCGGTAAAATCTTCCAGCTGGCGTACCTATAGCTCTAAAATAATCCAGCCCCACGAAATTGGAGATTGGCACGTAGATATACTAGGCCCAGGAGGTGAGATCTTGAAGAGCCTGGAGTTCAAAATCCTCCCCTAGATGGATCGGCCAAGGTATTTTGTCTTGACTTGGCTTCAGGTATTGTTTATAGAATATCTTCGTTGCGTCTAACCTCTTTATTATCCTGACTTTTTGCTTCTTGGACGGGGGGGCATCATGAATAAATCCCAACTGGTTGAGGCATTAGCAAAAGAAGAAAAGCTCACTATCAAGACAGCGGAAGAAGCGGTCAATACCTTTTTCAGGGAGATGGAAAAATCCCTCATAGGCGGCAATCGGATAGAGGTACGGGGATTGGGTAGTTTCAAGATAAAGCAATATGACAGCTACAAAGGAAGAAATCCTAAAACAGGGAAGCTTATAAAGGTCGATGGGAAACGACTGCCGTTTTTCAAAGTAGGCAGAGATCTAAAAGAGAGGGTTGACAACGGAGAGTAAATCTCTACCTTCACCATTCCTTGGTCGTGCTAGGCGGGGAGTTAGCGGTGCCCTGTAACCCGAAATCCGCTTATGCGGGGTTGAAAATCCTTCCTGAGAAACAGCAAGCAGGGGTTATTTCTTCAGGTCAGACAGGGGGTTGGAACTCGTGTGACAGAGGATTATGAACCCCGTCAGGTCCGGGAGGAAGCAGCGGTAAATAATTCACTCTGCATCACGAAGCAATCTGGCCCACGTACCTGCTCCGACCGTGAGAGCGCCTTTGTCTCTGTTCGAAGAAGGATGCACGACCAAGGTCCTCACCCCTTTGCATCTATTATACCCCTAATTCAAATCCCTTCATAGGTGCGGGTATGATCGAAGAAACCGTGACCATGGAATTCAACCGACATCTCGGAATGGACATCCGGCTTATGGGATTTCGCTCTAAACGCTTAGCTGCGCTTGTCAAACCAGGACAGTTTTTAATGATCCGGACAGAGAGCGATTCAAGAGATCCCTTGCTGCGGAGACCCTTTTCCGTTCACGGCATTGGGGAGGGAGACACCATTTTGATCCTCTACCGGATTGTGGGGAAGGGAACATCCCTCCTTTCTCTGGTAAGGGGACATGAGCAAATCTCCGTAATAGGCCCATTGGGCAAGGGGTTTCGCCTCCCCGGCCCCAAAGAAAAGGCAATCCTCGTTGCAGGAGGCATGGGCCTCGCACCTATGTATTTCCTCTCTCAGTCCCTGACCCTGGAAGCACGGCACCGCACAAAAATGCTCCTCGGTTTCTCCACATCGCAAGAGTCTGTCCTCACCGATCGGATAAAAGATCTGGGCCTGGAGCTGTTGCTCGCGACCGAAGATGGTTCACAGGGGTTCAAAGGCACCGTTACCGATCTCTTTGAGCAGGTGATTGATCGTGATGCGCAGGAGAAACCCGTCATTTATGCATGCGGTCCAAATCCCATGCTCAAGAAAATCGCGCAGGAGGCGATAAGGTTGAACCTCACCTGCTATATGTCGCTTGAAGGCTCTATGGCATGCGGTCTGGGAATATGCCTCGGCTGTGCGGTCAAGGCCGCCAGGAATCAAGATACCGAATACTACTACGTATGCAGGGACGGCCCCGTGTTTTCAGCCGAGATGATCGATTGGGAGGCCCTGTAATGCGTATTACGCCTGAGTTATCCGTTGATATCGGTGGATTGAGGTTAAAGAATCCGGTGATTGCTGCCTCTGGAACCTTCGGCTATGGGAGTGAACTCAATTCCTTCTATGACTCCTCCCTCTTAGGCGCCATCGTGGTGAAAGGGCTCTCCCTCAAGCCCATGCCCGGAAATCCTCCCCCGAGGATCGTCGAGACGCCCTGCGGCATGCTCAATTCGATAGGCCTTGCCAACATCGGCATCGACGCCTTTATCGAGGAAAAGCTCCCCTTGCTGGCCAAAACCAGCGCACCGGTTATTGCCAATATCTACGGGCACAGCATAGGGGACTATGGTGAGCTCGCCGGCAAGATTCAAGAGGTGAGCGGGATTTCCGCCATAGAAGTGAACATATCCTGCCCGAATGTAGACAGGGGGGGCATGATCTTTGGCACGGATCCTGAAACCGCGGCTCTGTTAACCGATGGTGTCGTGAAGCACACCACGAAACCGGTCATCGTAAAACTCACGCCCAATGTAGCCGATATCACGGTTATTGCAAAGGCGGTAGAATCAGCCGGTGCAAAGGCCTTATCCGTTGCCAACACCTTTTTGGGGATGTCGGTGGACATAGCATCGAGACGCCCCACACTGGCGAATACAGTGGGAGGACTCTCCGGACCTGCCATTAAACCCATGGCGCTCTATCTCACTTACAAGGCCGCTGAGGCCGTGAAGATCCCCGTGATCGGCCTTGGAGGCATTATGAACTACCAGGATGCCGTCGAGTTTCTCCTGGTTGGGGCGCGTGCCGTCCAGGTGGGGACCGCGAACTTCATCAACCCGATGGCGGCCCTGGAGATCGTGAACGGGCTCAGGGATTTCTGCGAAAAGGAGCACATCAGCGATATCAACGACCTCATAGGAAGTCTGGTAAAGGTCTAGGATAAGGAGCGCATTGTCCAAAGTTACCCTGGAAGTCGGCGCCAAGTTGCAGGTGAAGTTTAGGTTTGATGCCCGGTTCGGCGCTCATGTCCAAAGCGCCGGCAAGAGAGACTGGCCACGGGGCGCCTGCCCGCCTCTTCCGGCACGGTGAAGGAACGGGATAGGATCTCGTCTCCCAAACCTTTGAGGGCGTTGCGTGCTCCTTGGAGAGGTCAAATGCTTTGAGGGTCCGGTTGATGTGCCGAGACTGCGCTCTCCTGCAGAAACACTCCCTACAACGGTCATCCCCGTTGTCAAAGGGCTTCGAGATAAGGAACTCCTTCAGGTCGTATTCGTGCCGGAGGTTACGGATGACGCGCTCGTTGAGATAAATGGCGTCCATATGGTAACCGGCGGACAGGTATTGACTGAAATATGAAGAGCCATTGCCGGACGAGAAAAATCGCGATAGAGCAAAATGCCTGACCACGACCTGATGTGTTCTAGGGAAATAGGCTATATGATAAGCTTTAGAATGAACGACCCCACCGCAGGCAGCGGGGTACCATCTTCTCTTTTGGGCCGTCATTCCGCGCTTGACACGGAATCCAGCCGGGTTTTCTGGATACCGGCGCCTGGCCAGGACACAGATCCGGGGTTCGCAGGTATGGCAAATTCGCGCAAGCCGCGGGGAATGCACCCCAAGGGATTCAATTATTAAGCTTCGATCTTCCAGCTATCCACAAAAGGTTAATGTCAAGCCTGACACCTTGCTGCCGATCATTTGCTTCAGGTCGCCATTACCGATAACAAGTTGACCAATTTGTTTGATCGTTGCAAGCTGCCCCGCGTTTCAAAAAGCATGATTTATATGGGCTATCAATGTCTTATCACAGGTTGTGGCAAGGCTGTGATCTCAATCAAATACCCAAACCTCCACCCGCCATCATTATAGCGGACTGCTTGCCTTCCACCTTAGGCCTTACGCCTTTCTTCTATGAGCTATCAGCTATGCCCCGTGGAATCTCCGCTAGGAGGTGGAAGCCCCTCTGTTATTAAACAGAGCGGCATATTCCACTGGGGGAGCTTCTTCCTGGTTTCAACTTCTCCGGCTTGCCCTCAGGCGCGGCTTGCCCGCCGTTTTTGTGGCGGACTTGTTCGCATTTCTTGTGGCAAAATGGCGGGCTTGTTCCCCGTTTTCTATGACGGATTCGTTGTTACTTCTCTTCCCTGTGCCTTACGCCCTGCGCCCTATGCCCTTCTTTCATTGTTCGTGATGCCGGCAAAGCCCTTCATTTTGTGCCCTGAGGGACTTTAAGCACGTTCAGCAAGAGTCCCCTACAATGAGGGAGAGCGTCCCCTACAACACAAGGTGGGTCATTTTTCATTTGACTTTTCTATGGGGTGAGAATATTTTACAAACCATATCACAGGAGGGAGGTGATGCAAATAATGGTTTGTGGGTCTACAGAATGGACCACGTAATCAAACTGGAAAGGAGGAACAATAAATATGAAGAAAATTAGCATGAAACGGCAAACAATTTTGTGGATGCTGGCCGGGCTAGTGGCTGTGAGCCTTTTAGCTGGCGCTGTAACTAGCCGGGCTACTGCGGCAAATACATATCCTATCAAGACATCGTCAGGCATGCCGCCTGCTGAGAGTACATCAGGCATGCCGCCAGTGATTGTGGTGTCCGGCTCTAACTACGAGATGGGCTATCAGTATGCCGAGCAGGCTGCCTCTTTAATTTATCACAATTACGTAATAACCAAGAGTAAGCTCGTGTCTGTTTATGGGGAGGAGGGCGCAGCCAAGGATATGCAGGTATGGGCATACTACCTGTGGAAGTATGACCCCGGTCTCAAAGATTGGCTGGAAGGAATGTCAGCAGGGTGCAAAGAGAAGGGGTATGAGGTAAGCGTCCTCGACCTTGTATCGATCTCGCTTTACCCTACACAATTGTGGTCCCGTCCGGATGCCCCCTATCCGGAAGAGACCGGAGTAGAGGGCGGCGCTCAGGCGTCGGCAGATCCAGCGGGTGCTACGGGATACCATTCGTGTACCTCTTTTTCAGCCACCGGTAGTGCCACAAGAGACGGCAAGCCTATAGTTGCTATAACTAAAATGGTCCCGGTAGAGACGATGCAGTCCTTTATTCTCGTTGCCTTTCCCGACAAAGGACCCCGCTTCGTTTCGAATCCCCAAGCCGGAACGGTATCAGCAAACGCGGGGATGAACAGCGCAGGCTTCGCCGCCGTAGAAACGGCAATATTTGGGCCACCTGCTTGGAATTATGTCATCGAAGGTTACTTCCATTATCTTCCTCAATATTGTAAGTCGCAGGCTGAAGCCCACCAGTATTTAAAATCAACCCCGCGGGGAGGGGTTATGGGAACTGTTAACATGGGCGACGCTGCGGGGAACATTTCCGTATTCGAAGGTAATGCCCTGGAGTTTGCGATAAGAGAACCGGGCAAGTGCGGTGAGACAGCTCCATTCCTTGTCCAGACAAACCATCATATAAACCCTGCCCTGCTATCCTACAACATGCCCTGGAAGGAATGGGCTTGGAATATAGACTCTTACTACCGGTATTCAACTGCCTTTGAGCGCGTTCAAGCCGCTGCTGAAAAGGGTGAAATAGACTTTGAGTTTGTGAAGCAAATGCAGAGGTCTGACGATTGGTATGACCCTGACACGAAGACATGGCATTATAATGAGCCGGAGTCAGGCTTTACGGCTAATAATTTCCCCTGGAGCGTATCGCAGCTTGTCCTTTTCCCCGCTGACCTAATTGCTTATGTTGAGATAGGTACTCCCAGTGGTATTGGCCTACCAGCAGGTGCGACAGGCGAGTACGTAAAACTTCAGTTAGCTGATGA
>Ga0307428_1000246_pt1 | contig 41643 bp, 40 predicted proteins | sample SalMarWE160240MG_FD_202161 | JGI IMG/M metagenome (GOLD analysis project Ga0307428, IMG submission 202161) | Salt marsh sediment microbial communities from the Plum Island Ecosystem LTER, Massachusetts, United States - WE1603-240 | ecosystem: Environmental > Aquatic > Marine > Intertidal zone >...
GATTATAGCCGCGATACCGATAGGTCTTCTAATTCTTGATTCTGAATCATATTGTTCCATAAGTTTCTGAACATCAATTTCTTTATTTTCAGTTTTAACATCTTCAACCATTTACAAGCTTCCTCCTAAGATAATTAAATAAATTATTCCTATTTATTTCAAGGGTTAACAATCTATCTCCTACCAATGAAGATAAATTAATTTCTTCGCCTTTGAAATAGAAAATATTTTCTCTTACCGCCCCAATTCTATAATAAATTGGGGTAGGTATAATCCTTTGCATATTTTTTATTTTAAATCTACCCTCCTCTTCCACAAATATTTCATTTTCAAAAGTTGTATAAGGGAGCCCTGCTCCGTGATCGAGAAAATCAGTTTCAATTAATACAATTTGATAATCTTTATCAATAATAAATATTTCCCACACGGGAGTTAGGGCAACAGAGTGGGTATATTTTAAAATAAATTTATCCCCGGGTTGTACCTTCTGTTTAAAAATTAATTCTCCATCAGAAAAAGTTCTGAGTTCCAGGGTATATACTGGAATTAAGAATAATATCATAATACTAATTATGGCAATAAACAATCCAACCGGTGTAACATATTTATTCTTTAACATATAAATTGATTCCGGGTACCATGGAAAAATATTCTCATTTTATGGTACCCGGATTTTACTTTCCTAACTTTATTTAATCAAACCAACTTCTTTGTAATATAATTCTGCACCCGGATGTAAAGGTATTCCTATACCGTCAAGGGCAGTTTCCAAAGTAATATTTTTACCTTGAGAATGTACTTTTTCTAATACATCTCGGTGTTCCCATAAAGCTTTAGTCATTTTGTAGACTAAGGTAGGTGATAGTTTGGCATCACAGATCCATAAAGCAGGTGTAGCAAGGGCTGGAACATCTTCATCTACGCCTTTATACAGTCCGCCAGGGATAACCGTAGCTCCGTAATAAGGAATTGCTTCAACTAATTCTTTTATCTTTTCTGCACTCATTGGAATCAATACAATATCTCTTTTGGTAGCTATATTAATGATGCTGGAAGTAGGGAAGCCAGCAGTGGTAAAACCGGCATCTATTTGCCCATCGATCAAACGTTGAGCAACTTCATTAAAGCTTAAAAAATCTGCCTTAATATCACCCATATGAATACCATGGGCATTTAATATTATTTCAGCATCAGCAGCAGTTCCGCTGTTAGGTGCACCCACTCCAACTTTCTTCCCTTTGAGGTCCTCTATGGTTTTAATTCCGGAAGCCTTGGTAGCAACTATATGAATAGTTTCCGGGTATAAAGAAGCAATACCTCTTAAATTACTAATAGGTTGTGTACCCACTAATATCCCCGTAGCAGTATAACACCAATAAGTTGTATTAGCTTGTGAAAAAGCAGTTTCAATTTGTCCTCTACTGATTAAATTACAATTTGCAACAGAAGCATTTCCTGATTGTGCTGTTACAATCATACCTTCAACATTATTTGAAATCATCTGAGCTAAAGCTCCACCTAAAGGGTAATAAGTTCCGCCGGTTCCGCCGGTAGCAATAGCGACAAATTGTCTTTCGGCAGCCATCCCAAAACTGAACATTCCCATTACTAAACTAATTGCTAATACTAAAATTAATATTGTCTTACTTTTTAACATTAATAGATTCTCCTTTAATTTTTATAATTTTTTAGAACATAATCTTACATACTAACTAAAAGCAAATATTTTGTAGGCTTATACCTCACCTCCCATTTTTTAAGACTTTTTGTTTGGCGAATCTATGTTAAGTATTTGCTCTACATATTTATTTTTTAGGTTAAGATAAACTGAAAAAGTAAATATGTATAATAACTGATTTTATTATATTAAACATCAGGCTACAAATCAAATATTTTCAAGATTTCGCTCTCTTTTTCCCGCATAATTTTATAATCTTTGTCTTCTTCGTGATCATAACCGGTTAAGTGCAATAAACCATGAATTATTAATACTGTTAACTCTCTTTCCATACTATGATTTAAGGTATCTGCCTGCCTTTGGGCAGTCTCTACGGAGATAATTATATCTCCTAAAAGTTTATCACTCTCTACCTCCGGAGATTTGATAGCTCCTTCCTGCAAACTAAAAGATAAAACATCAGTTGGTTTATCAATCCCTCGATATTTATTATTCAGCGACCTTATAAATTTATCATCAGTAAATAAAACACTGATTTCAATTTTATCATCAACTTTTAGATGTTGCAGAACCTTTTTGATTATCCCTTTTGTTTTTCCTTGATTTATCTTTACTATATTTTGCTGATTTTTTATTAGAATTTCCATTCTTTTTTTTCTCTTCTTTTACTTTTTTTATTAAATCCTCATCGGGATACTCCACCCGGCTGTGAAACATTCCGGTAAGTATCCGGGAAAAACTATCTCCAATTTTATCTAAGTCTTTCAAGGTTAAATCACATTCTTCCAGCTGTTCATTTTCCAAATTCTTCTGGATAATCTCCTTCACCAGGGTTTTTATTCTGGTTGCCGTAGGATTAGTTAAACTTCTGGTTGCTGCTTCCAGCGAATCAGCTAATAAAATAATTCCTGCTTCTTTAGTTTGGGGTTTTGGTCCGGAGTAACGGTAATTCTCTTCGGCAACTGCATCATTAGCTGACCCATTTTCTTTTAAAGCCCTGTGGAAGAAATAAGTAATCAAGTTGGTTCCGTGGTGTTGGGCAATTATATCGATTATATCCTTAGGGAGTTTATTTTTTTTCGCCAATTCTATTCCTTCTTTAACATGAGAAGCAATTACTAAAGCGCTTAAACTGGGTTCCATCTCATCATGAATATTCTTATATGCCTCTTGATTCTCAGTAAAGAAATAAGGTCTTTTTATTTTACCTATATCATGATAAATAGCACCGACCCGAGCTAACAATCCATTACCTCCAATCTCTTCGGCAGCAGTCTCTGATAGATTTCCCACAACTATGCTGTGATGATATGTCCCCGGTGCTTCCAATATCATCTTTTTCAGTAAAGGCTGGTTAGGATTAGATAATTCCATTAGTTTAAAAGAGGTGGTGATATCGAAATAGCTTTCTAAGAAAGGAAGAATTCCGATAATCAAAATGACTGATAAAAAGCCATTTAATACTCCCCATAGATTGTTTTGTAAAATTAGATAATAACCGTCATTATTGATTAAACCCAAAGCTGATATAGTAACGATATTAACTCCGGCAATAATTAATCCTGCATGGGTAAGGCTTGACCTTTGGGTAGCTTTCCGAATACTATATATAGCTACAATCCCGCTAATTACCGAGACTAAAGTATAATTTAATCCGCCTCCCGGAATAAATCCTATTAACAAGCTTAGTATCACAGTAAGTAATATGGCAATATTAGGATTTAAAGATATAGCCATTAACATTGAGGCAGAAGCAATGGGTATTAAATATCCTGATGCCTGACTTGCTATTTTAGCGAGCAAAATAACAAAAATAGAAATAATACCCAGTAATATCATTTTGTTTACATTTTCATAAATATCAGAATAAAAGTAGCTTAAATATAAAAAGACCATTAAAAGGCAGATCGCAGTAATCATAATTATTCCTATAATGTTGGAAAAATATATCTTGGGATTTTTTAAACCTAAAGCATTAAGAACGGCAATATCTTCCGAAGTTACCACTTCTCCTTTTCTTATAATTATCTGCCCTTTTTGAATTGTTCTTATAACATCATCTACTGAAGCGATGGCTTCCTGACGCCTTTTTTCTGTATCTTCTTCATTTAAAAATAAACTTGGTAGAAGCAAAGAGGTAGCAATCTCGCTGGCAATCAGGGCATCATGATGATCAAGGGAAATCTCACTAATCTCTCTAATCAATTGTTTTTTTGCGTGTTCTAAATCATCTTTTTTAATCCCTTGTTCCATAATTTTTCTCATAGAACTTTTAATATCTACCCTTATTTTCTCTAAAGATAAACTATCCAGTTGGAGACAACCTGCTATGACCTGTTCACTAATATATAATCCTAAATCTTCATTTATTTCAGTAGCCATTCCATTTAACTCATCATCAGTCAATCTCCTAACGTTCTCAGTTATATTAGCAGTAGTATCTTTAGATGGTTCATCTATTTTCCCTTGGTATTCTTTTATCTTTAAAAAGAAACTATCTATTTCTTTTTCAACATTTTCAATATTTGCTAAATTTAAATCATACACTTCTTTTATCGATTTGGCAGCTTTTTCTCTTAAATTTTGCGTTGCTTCTAAATCTACAAATTCAAAATCCCCCGGGGATAGAATATCTTTAGTGCAGATTTGCCCTTCTTTCAAGAGAATTTTATCCGGGAAAAAATTAATAGAGAATACTATGGTAATGGCGGTTAACAAAATAAAAAATATAGATATTTTTTTTATTATATTTTTATCAATTAATTTTTTCTTTTGTATATTTTTTCCTGACATTTTATCTCTACTTTTCCATTTATTCCATTTCTCATATAGTTTCACGAGGTTGGATCACTCCTTTTCCTGATTCCGTAAATCTTCCCTTTCGTAAGCACGGATAATCTCCTGAACCAATCTGTGTCTCACCACGTCTCGATCATTAAGATATATAAATTCGATACCTTTTATCTTTTTAAGTATCTTTTCCACTCTTGTTAATCCGGAATGTTCTTTAAGTGGTAAATCTATCTGAGTAATATCTCCGTTAATTATAACCTTAGAACCAAAACCAAAACGGGTTAAAAACATCTTCATCTGACCTAAAGTAGTATTTTGAGCATCGTCTAAAATAATAAAGGAATCATTTAAGGTTCTTCCTCTCATATAGGCTAAAGGAGCTATTTCTATTATCCCTCTTTCCATATACTTTTGGAATTTTTCGGAAGGCATCATCTCGTACATTGCATCATATAAGGGGCGAAAATAGGGGTCTATCTTTTCTAGTAAATCTCCGGGCAAATAACCTAAACTTTCTCCGGCTTCTACCGCCGGTCTAACCAAAATTATTCTATCTACTTCCTTATTCTTTAGGGCAGACAGGGCGATGGCTACTGCTAAGTAAGTCTTTCCCGTCCCAGCAGGTCCGATAGCAAAGACAATATCATTCTTTCTAACTGCTTCTATATATTTCTGTTGTCCTAAGGTTTTTGGTCTAATCTCTTTATCTTTTTTAAAAACGCGGATCACGTCTTTGTATAATAATTTCCAATCTACAGGCTGGTTATTCTCAGACATTTCAACATGGTATTTTACCTGTGCCAAAGTAAGTGTATGCCCTTTTCTGATTATGGAGAGAAGTCCTTCAATTATTTTTACAGCCTTATTCGTCTCGCTCTTTATCCCCGAAACAACTAACTTGCTGTCATTTTGTGTTGATATTTTTATCAAAAAATGCTGGTTGATAAATTTAATATTTTCATCATATTGTCCAAAAAGTTCTCTTAGCTCATCTTTATTATTAATTAATATACTCTCACTTATGCTTTTATCTTGTTCTATTATATTTCCCTACTTTCGTAAAATATAGTAAAAGAACTAAAAGTGTAAAACGCAAAGCGCAAAACCAAAACCCAGAACTAAAAACTAAGAAAAAGGTTTTAAATTTTTAATTTAATTATGGCAAATTTTATTAATCCAAAACTATACGCTAAACGCTGTACGCTCCACGCTAGTTTTTTTCACTAACGACTAATTTATCCCAATCTTTTATATCTCTGAAAATCATAAGGCCTGAGAGCTCTGGGCGGAGCAATTATTTCTGATAATATTATTCCGTTAATTAGAATATTATCAGATAAATATATTTCCAATCCGCTTTCCCTGCCAGATGAAATTTCTTCCCTATCTTCTATTTCCAACTTTTCAGCTAAAATTTCTTTCTCTTTATCCTTAACTTTGTCCTTATAAAATTCTTTAACCTCGTCATCTATAATAATATTATCCTTTTTTTCTATATTATCAACTTGTTTTATATTAATTTTATCCTCGGGTGAACCTGCTTCGTCCTGAATTTCAGAAAATACCGGGATAGAATCATCTTTTTCTTTCCGCATTAAAGTATTATATCTTCTTTTCTTATTTCCTATCCGGCTTAACAAACTTATTATAATATAGAAAATGAATATATATAAAACTAATGACATTGTTTATTCTATCCTCTTTAAATTAAATAATAATATCTTACTTATTTTCTTTCTTCTTTGAGGTCTCAGAAATACTATCCCGCATAGAAGTATCAGCTGCGATATTCTTTAAATTGTAATAATCCATTACTCCTAATTTACCTTTTCTTAAAGCTTCTGCCATTGCTTTGGGAACTTCTGCTTCTGCTTCTACCACCTTTGCCCTCATTTCCTGAACTCTGGCCTTCATTTCCTGCTCCTGAGCTACCGCTAATGCTCTTCTCTGTTCAGCCCTCGCCTGAGCAATCTTCTTATCAGCTTCTGCCTGATCAGTCTGCAGCATTGCACCAATATTTTTACCTACATCAACATCAGCAATATCGATAGATAATATCTCAAAAGCAGTCCCGGCATCTAAACCTTTTTTTAAGACAGTCTTGGAAATATTATCCGGGTTTTCTAAAACATTTTTATGAGTCTCTGACGAACCGATAGTGGTAACAATTCCCTCTCCTACTCTGGCTATAATTGTCTCCTCACCGGCTCCTCCCACCAGGCGTTCAATATTTGCTCTTACCGTCACTCTGGCAGTGGCCATAACTTGAATACCATTTTTAGCAACAGCTGCTACTACCGGAGTTTTTATTACTTTCGGATTTACGCTCATCTGAACTGCTTCTAAGACATTTCTACCGGCTAAATCAATAGCTGTTGCTTTTTCAAAGGTTAAATTAAGGCCGGCTCTCTCAGCAGCAATCAAGGAATCTATTACTCGGTCAACATCTCCCCCAGCTAAGAAATGTGCTTCTAATTTGTCAATAGAAACTTCCAGGCCAGCTTTGGTGGCTTTTATTAAGGCATTTACGATCTTATGAGGGGGTACTCTTCTAAGCCTCATGCCCACTAAAGTAAAAATTCCTACTCTTACTCCTGCCGCTATAGCTGAAATCCATAAACCTACCGGTATAAATTGAAAGAAAATATAGATTATAAAAATAACAACTATAATCGGAATCAACGGAACCAACAACTCAATCATTTTTTTACCTCCTTATTTAAAAAATAATATCTATTCTAATAGACAGCCGAGACGCCTGTCCTATACAACTTTATAATTTCAACTTAACTTAGAGACATCGACTTCTTCAACTACTATCTTATTGCCTTCAACGCTTATTATTTTAATTTTAGTATTAGAATCAACGTATTCTCCCCGGGTAAGGGCATTTAATTTTTTACCATTAACTTCTACTATACCAGACGGACGTAAAGGCGTAATAGCTATGCCTTCTTTCCCGGTTAATCGTTTTAAATCTTTTGTCCCTACCGTATATCCGAATTCCTTTTTCTGTTCTGTAGAAAGGACAAATTTTCTCCAAGTTCGAGTAGTGGGAATATATTTAATTAATAAAAAAAATCCTATTACGGATACGCCCAGGGCAATCAAGATAGAATAAGTCGCCTGGACAATATTCCCAAAAGTAAGAAATATGCTGGCTAAAATAGCTGCAATTCCGCCTATTCCGGCCAGACCGAACCCGGGAATAAAAAATATTTCTACCAAAAGCAAAAGAAGACCGATTGCAAATAGGATAATTGTTTCAAACCCTGCTAAGCCGACAATTATATGTCCTCCAAAAAATAAAGACAGAGAAATTATTCCTATCGACCCGGCAATTCCCCAACCTAAGGTCCAAAATTCAATTATTAGTCCTAAAAAACCTATAGACAATAATAGTGGACTTACTACAGGATTAGTAACAAATCGGCTTATATTCTCTGCCCAATTTGGATAAATATATACTATTTTGGCATCTTTAAGATTTAGGAAATTTAAAACTTCTTCAATGCTTGAAGCATTACCATCTACAAAATTTAATTTTATCGCCTGTTCAGCATTTAAAGTTAATATTTTATCTTTTTCTATTATACCTTTAATCTCTACATCTTTGTCAACCATAGCGGCTGCTATATCTTCCGAACGCCCTCTACTTAAGGCAGTAGAAGTAAATTCAGCCTTCAAAGCTGAAATATTTTTTTCGTCTGCCGGTCTTGGTTCTGCTGCACCTATACTGGCACTTTTATCCATCAGAATATATTCTGCAGATAGAGCAATTAGGGCTCCTGCAGACCATGCTCTATTTTTGATGTAGGTTATGCTTGATATATTCAGGCTCATTACCTTATCTCTTATTTGAGTAGCAGCATCAACCCTTCCTCCAAAGGTATCAATTTCTAAAATAACCGCTTTTGCTTTGTTTAATACCGCTTCCTCTAAAGCTCGCTGAACATAAGAAGATAAACCTAAGTCAATTGTTCCTTTAATAGAGACTAAATATACTTCATCTGTTTCATTTGCGTAAGTGTTTAGAGCAATTAAACTAAAAATTATAAATAAAGTGATAATTATAAGAAATATCTTGCGCTTTTTATTTAAATAAGATTTTATTATCAAATAATTTACGCTCCTGAGTTAGTCTTTAGTGAATAGTTATTTAATTGGCCAATTGACCAATTTACCAATTAATTAAAGGTGAAAACAAAAAAACATAATTGTTATTTAAGAATCCTGAAGCCAGTAATCAGGAGTCAGAAGAATATAAAATAACTTAACAAAGAATATAATCTCATAATTTAAAATAATTCTGAATACTGAATTCTGTCTTCTGGCTTCTGTTTTCTTAACCAATTAACTAAGTAACTAATCAACGAATCGTGATATATCTTATAAATTATAAAATTACGAAAACGAAGAAAGACTCAAAATACTTGCCAAAGCAAGTCTGAGTCTTTCGTTCTTAACACTAATTTTTTGCATTATCCAGTAAGTCCCGTACCATTTTATTAACTATTTTCCCATCTGCTTTCCCCTTTAATTGGGGCATAATTTCTTTCATGGCAGGACCAATGTCTTGTAGGCCTTTAAATTCAAATTTTATAATAGTTTCTTTTACTATTTTCCCTACTTCTTCCTCAGATAATTGCTCAGGAAGATATTTTTTCACTATTTCAATCTCTTTTTTTGCCTTTTCAGCAAGTTTCGGTCTTTGACCTTTGATAAAAATATCTAAAGATTCTTCTAACTTTTTTAAATTGTTGGCTACTATCCCAATAACTTCATCTTCGGTTAGCTTATCCTTTTTAGATATTTCAGCGTTTTTAATTGCTGCCCTAATCAATCGTAAAGTCGATAATTTTAATTTTTCGTTTCCCTTTAATGCCTTTTTCATATCATTAAAAATAATTTCTTCTAATGATAACTGTTTTGACATCTAAAATCTACCTCTTTTTTTCAGTTTCCTCTGAGCAGCAAGCGCTTTCTTTTTCCTTCTCACGCTTGGTTTTTCATAATATTCATGACGCCGAAGATCGGATATTATTCCACTCTTCTGGCATTCCTTTTTAAATCTTCTAAGGGCGTGATCCATTTCTTCGTTATCTTTAACTTTTATTTTGGCCATATTTACACCTCCCATCTTCTGCATATTAGGTTAACAAAATGATAGTGTTATGGGCAAAATTGTCATAATATCATTCTGTTCATCAAATTTGATTACAAAACATCAAATTTAAATAACTATTTAAACTATTCAAATAAATATCTTTCATATTATATAATACAACTAAAAAATTATCAAGAAATTCATCAATACCTGAGTACAAAACTCCTATATTATTATATTAACCAAGGCTTATGTCAAGTCTTTTTTTACTAATGTCATTTAAAAATTAAAACCGGACTGTTTTTTAATAATACTTTTTTATATCTTTTATTTTAAAAATTCCCCATTATGCCCCGGACATATTATTTCCTTTTCCGCGATACGCAATAAGCGATAGGCGATACGAATATCTGTGTCAACCTTTTGGGGATAGTTTTTTTTGGTGATACGAATTATTAATTTGACAAAAACCCTCTACAATATTATATTATATACAAGCTAGTCATTAGCGAATAGTAAATAGTCGTTAGCTTCAAATACAAAATGCAAGATAAATTAGTTACCTGATTAGATAGTTTAATACTAATAATTTATTAACCAATTAACTAGCTAACCAAGTAACTAACTAACGAATTTATATAATTAAATTAAAAGGAGATTTAAAATAAACTATGTTGCGAATAATAAGAAAAAATATGAAAATTATAATAATTTTAATGGTTGCCTTTTTTGGCATTTCTATTTTTTATGGCTTAGGCCAATACAGGTCCAGCCAGAGGCGAACATACTATATTGCCGAAGTAAATGAATCGGGAATTACCTCTGACCAACTGCAAAGCGCTTTTTTAAACGCTATCTCTCGATACGATAATAAGGCCCTTTCTAGTTTAGACCAATCGGCAATTGTTTCTTTTAAAAAGAATATATTAGATCAATTAATTAACTATGAACTTTTTTATCAACAAGCTCAAAAAGAAAAAATTAAGATTTCCAATGATGATATTAATTTAGAAATAGACAAGATTAAAGATAATTTCGCCTCTCCTGAAGAATTCGATGAAGCCCTAAAGGCAAATAATATTACTCTCGTCCGACTCAAAGAGGATATAAAAAGACAATTAATGATAAATTCTATTTTAGAAGAAACCAGGAACCAGATAAGCATCACCGATGAGGAATTATTAGAATATTATAATGAAAACAAGGAAAGTTTCCTTGAACCCGAGCAAGTTCACGCCCGCCATATATTGGTTGAAACTGAAGAAGAGGCTAATAACCTTCTTCTACAGCTCAAAGAAGGTCTTACCGATTTTGCAGAATTGGCCAAGGAAAAATCTATAGGACCCTCTGCCCCCAACGGCGGAGACCTGGGATTTTTTGCCAGAGGCCAGATGGTGAAAGAATTTGAAGATGTAGCTTTCTCTTTGGAACCGGGTGAAATCAGTGATGTAGTGCAGACACAGTTTGGATACCATATTATTAAATGCGAAGAGAAGAAAGAAAAATATTCTCCTACCTTTGAAGAAGCGAAAGAACGAATTAACAATACTCTTAAATACCAAAGAGAAAATGAAGCAATATCAACACTTATCTCAAAACTAAAAGAAGAAGCTGCTATTGTTTACAATTATGATTTTGATGCTGAAATTGAATCGTTAAAATCTTCCGCAGAAGAAGACCAAACTTCAGGCTCTAATGAGCAGGTAACTTCAGAAGAGACAATTTCAGAAGAGGCAACTGAAACCGAAGAAGTTAAGGACACTTCCCAGAACGATTAAAGATTTATCTTGTTCTCATCTTTCTTGAGGAGAATTTTTCTTGCCTAATGGATACTTAAATTGCAATGAGAATCTACAATTGTAGGGGCGTATAGATAGCTATACGCCCCTACTTTTTTTATTTATTATTTATTAAATCTTAAATTACCTCTGGACTGTGAGCATATTCCATTTAGATAATATTATCTTTACAAACTTAATTTGTTCTTCTATTCGGAAAGATAAGGGTAATTTCCTGCAGGTTTCAAAAGTTAAAGCAGGAATACCAAGCTGATAATAGGCGCAATAAGCAGTGCTGCCTTTGACAGGGTCCACTAAAACCTGATATTTATTGCTATCCTCGTTAATCCCCTTGTTCATCTCCTCAACAAGAAAAGAGCTCAGCTCAAATAAGCAATCATCATCAGAATCTATAACTACAGTCTGGCCGTAATTTTTAGGATTTTTCCTGTAAAATTCTATCGACTCGTGTAAATCAACCAATAGACCGATATCGTATCTTTTCATCAAGTTAAATATTTCAGAAGCTAATTTTTCTACAGAATTCCCATGGGGATTTCCAGGATATACTCTATTCAAATTAATTTCCGGTGGGAAACACCTTAGGTTCTCTTCGCAGGCTAAAATATTTGCTCTTGGTATAATTATCAAAGTTCCCTTTTCAATATTTATATTTTCTTTTAGATATTCTGTAGCTTTAATACCGGCTTTTTCATTTCCATGTGTTCCGGCTACAATCATTATCGTCGGTTCTTTATAATCAGTCTTAATTATAAAGACAGGAGTTTCATAATCTGTTCCGGCACAGATATATTCGACAGAAGTCGTTTGCAGTAAAGCAGTTTGGGGGAAGCAAAAGAGAAATAATATTAATGCTATGAATATAATTCTAAAATATTTTCTTATAGATATCATTCGGAATAGTTCACCTTTCAAGTATAGAGCGCATTAGTTAACCAGTTGCCCTTTTTAGCAGTTGGCCAGTTGAATTAGTCGTTAGTGTAAAATATAAGTTGCAAGATACAAGATGCAAGGTGCAAGTTGATTTAGTTATCTGGCTAACCATTTTCACGAGATACGAAACGGAGATTGCCACGCTCCCTGCGGTCACTCGCAATGACATTTTTGTTTTTTTATTCTGACTCCTGAATTCTGTCTTCTAACTTCTTTTTTCTTGTACTATATTTTCTTTTAATTATCGTGGACACGATGCATCGTGTCACTACTTAGACAGGCGAGACGCCTGTCCTACGGTTTTTCTTTTCTCTTCTCAATCAATTAAACAGCAAATGAAGTAATGCGTAACATGTGATAAATATCTGTTTTTGTAATTTCAAAAATTTAATCTCATTACTTATTACTTATTACTGTATTTTACTCGATACTATCTTATCTTCTGACTTCTTTCCTCTATTTTCTTAACTAACCAACTAACTAATTCTATACGCTAAACGCTACCCGCTCTACGCTAGTTTATATTAATAATCATCGGTACACTTTTATAAGTATCCTCCGCTAAAAACTCTATCTTCTCTTCCCCGTCTTTTCTAACAATTCGGTAAGTTTTTATCTGATAGCCCGGCACTCCTTCCTGGACAACTATCTCCTGGCCAGCTTCTAACTTGGAATCTTTCTCTCTAATTATCTGATAATCAATTACCTTTTTATCTTTGCTAACAATTTCCACTTCTGCTTTATCCTCATCCCCTCCAAAGATACTAACCTGTAATGAATCTCTAAAAACTTTCGAAAAAATTACTATCGTATGATCCGAATTATTTTTAAATCTTAGATTTTTAAATCCATAAAATATAGCTGCATCCTGCCCTAAAGGGACATATTTGGTTGCCTCTCCGTATACTGAGTGATTATACCTCTCTACAATTGGTAGGTTTGCCAAAAGAACCGCATTATACAAAGTGCTTGATACCTGGCAAATACCGCCTCCATAACCATTTACAAATACACCATTAGCAATAATAATACTTTCCTTATAACCGTCTGTCTTTTCAGCAGGTCCTACATATTTATTAAAAGAAAAAATTTCTTTTGGTTTTACTAATATACCGTTTATCACCTTAGAAGCTAATTTTATATTATATATAGTGTTTTCTTCTTTATTTTCTAATGAAGTATAATATGCCCCCAATTCCTCAACAATAGCTAACTCTGTTAAAACATTTTGAGTAGTAATTTTTGGGTCAACAATAATCACCGGTAGATCAGAAATATATTTTTTTTCATCTAAACATTTTAATGTCTTGATAATTTCTTCCTTAAATCTTTCTAAATCAAGTTTTACCCCTGTCCTGCTTTCAATAATTTTGTTGCCTTCTATATAAGCATCACCAGGACTGCGGTTTATCAAGGAGCTTACCATATTTTGAAAATCATCAAACTTCTGTAGGTTGAATTCGACCCGGAAAGGTACTTCAAGTCCTTTTCTCCACACTACAATTCTGTCTTTTATCCGCCTGAAGATATTTCCAGTACGGGCAATGCTATAAGCTTCCTCAACTGCTCGATTTAAATCTATAAAAGCGTCAAGCTCTTTATGAGGAAGAAATTTTAATTCTTTATCTTCAAATACTAATATGCGGGGAGAATCAACTATTTTTAAATCAATGGGCTGAAGAATCTCCTGAGCTTCTTCCTTCTTTAACCCTCCTAATTCAACACCAAAAGCGGACACTCCGGGGAATATTTTATTTCTATTTCTAAATATATCAACGGCATCAACTAAACTTATCGCAACAATTATTATTATTAAAAATAATAATATTTTCCTTATTTTAACCTTTCTGTTATTTTTCTTCTTTGAATAATATCTCAATAAATTACACTCCCTCTGTTTTATTATTTCTTTATTATTTACATATTTTCACTATGTTAGTGAAATTTTCCTTCTTTTTTTCTCTATCCCCAGTGTGCACGATATATCATGCCCTACCCTGCCTCTGAATTCTAATTTTCTTCACGCAATACTGATCACTATACGCTAAACGCTGCACGCTCCACGTTTTTTTTATTCACTAACGACTATTCACTATTCACTAACGACTAATTTAATACTCGATACTTTTACTATAAATGGGTTGATAATTTAGCAATATTTAGGTATAATATCTGAGACAAAATAATTGCGGGAATAGCTCAGGCGGTAGAGCGTTGGCTTCCCAAGCCAAAGGTCGCGGGTTCGAACCCCGTTTCCCGCTCCATTTTTTTTATTACTGCTACCAACCATATTTTCCCACTAAGGGAACAAAAACACATCCACCATAATTTGATATTTTTAATTTACCCTTTTCTTTAATTCCCAGCAGTAGATCCTGGGAAAAAGAATTGCCCACGGGAATTACTATCCTCCCCTTTTCGTCTAATTGATCTATCAAACTTTTCGGTATTTCCGGAGCCCCGGCCGTGACTACAATACCATCATAAGGAGAATATTCCTCTAAGCCCTTACTCCCGTCTCCTACTATTACTTTAACGTTTTTTATCTCCAATTCATTTAATATTTTTTCCGCTCTATCTGCCAGTGCACTAAAGCGTTCTATAGTATAAACCATTTTAGCTAATTTAGACAAGATTGCTGCCTGATAACCTGAACCGGTTCCCACTTCCAAAACAGTTTCCGGGCCTTTAAGAGAAAGGCATTGGGTCATTAAGGCAACCATAAAAGGTTGAGAGATGGTCTGTCCCGTACCTATAGGTAAAGGGCAATCCAGATAGGCATTATCTTTTTCCCCTTCTAAGACAAATTTTTCCCGGGGAATACTACTTATAGCAGAAATAACCCTTTCGTCTCTAATACCTCTTCCCTTTATCTGATATCTTATCATCTCTTCTCGTGCTTTTTCGAAATTCATAAAAATCACTTCATTTTTTCTTATTAGTATTCGCGGTTTAATTTAACTGCCAAAAAAGCGCTCTATAACGTTATTGCCCCTTATCGCTTCTACTATAACAAAAACCAGCATAGCTATCAGAAATCCGAGCAGCATACGGAAAAAATAGATTGCTCCTTTAGCTTTCGGGTTATCGGTATTGTATAGCCTTACTATAAATCTGGAAAGCACTAAAATTATAAAAACTAAGATTAAAATTAAATATATCTGATCATTCATCTCTTTAATTTCTCCGAACTATAACTATTTTATTTAAAATTCCATTTTTTTGCCCAATCTTTGACTTTAGGCATCATATTGTAATTGGTCAAATCCAAAGAAAGCGGGGTTATCGAAACTTTATTATTATAAATTGCTTCAAAATCAGTATCGGGTTCAACTTTTCCTTCGGGTAAATCTCCTCCCAGCCAATAATGGGTAGTCCCTTGAGGGTCATGTATTATCTTTACTTCATCCTGATATACTCTTTTACCGTGTCTGGTTATTTCTACCCCTTTAATTTCCTCATAATCTATGTTGGGAAAATTAATATTTAAGACCAAATTTGAGGGTAAATTATTTTTCATCAGATTAGAAGCTATTTTTTTGGTAAATAAGGCGGCCGATTCAAATTTAAAATCTTCAAAACCGGCTATGGAAACAGCTAAAGAAGGAATATTCCTCATCGCTCCTTCCACTGCTGCTGAAACTGTCCCCGAATAGAAAATATCATCGCCCAGGTTCGGACCCCGATTAATTCCCGATACGATCAGATCAGGCTTTTTATCTTTCATAATTTCCAATAAACCAACAATAACACAATCTGCCGGTGTGCCATCTAAGGAAAATTCCCAAAAATTACCGTTTATCTTTACTTTCCTAATTCTCAGAGGTTTACGCAGAGTCATAGCATGGCCTATAGTACTTCTTTCCCTATCGGGAGCAATTACCGTAACCTCTGCAATATTATCCAATTGCTTTTTTAATATTTGAATCCCTTCCGAATATATTCCATCATCATTAGTTAAAAGTATTTTCATAATTTACTTACCCTTATTTTTCCTTTTTAAAATTTCGTCAGACACTATAATCCCTGAAGTAGAAGCCTGAATAAGCCCCCTGGTTATACCGGCGCCATCACCGGCAGCAAACAGATTAGTCACTTTTGTCTCCAAGCATTCGGAAAGTTCCAAACGTGAAGAATAAAATTTTACTTCTACCCCATACAATAGGGTATGTTTAGAGTAGACCCCCGGCGCAATTTCATCCATAGCTTTTAGCATTTCCAGGATTCCGTAAAGTATTCTATAGGGCAAGACAAAGCTGAGGTCTCCCGGAGTAGCTTCTTTTAAAGTGGGAGTAACTATAGAGTGTTTGAGTCTGTCCGGTGTAGATCTTCTGCCCAACTCCAGATCCCCCAATCTTTGCACCATAACTCCCCCGCTTAAAATATTAGCCAGATGGGCAATATATTTTCCATAAGCAATAGGTTCTTTAAAAGGTTCGGTAAAATTGGTACTTACTAATAGAGCAAAATTAGTATTATCAGTCCGGTGTTCCTGATAGCTGTGTCCATTTACGGAAGCGATACCGTCATTAAATTCAGTAACCACTTCACCGTAAGGACACATGCAGAAAGTACGCACTTTATCGTCAAATTTCTTAGTATAATAGACTAATTTTGATTCATATACCGCATCAGTTAAGCGCTTCATAGCAATAGCCGGAACCTCAACCCTTACTCCAACATCTACCGGATTATTAGCTATTTTTATACCCATTTCTTCTGCCTGCTCTTTAAGCCATTCAGAACCGGCTCTCCCCGGCATAGCTACTATATATTTCCCTTTTATTATTTCACCTTTTACCGTCTTAATTCCTATTGCCCTTCCTTTTTCTACCAATATTTTTTTAACCCTCGTATCGGTCTTGATATCAATTTTAGCCCTTAAATAATCCTGCATCTTCTTCAATATTTCTGTGCATTTTTCTGTCCCTAAGTGCCTGATCCTGGTGGGTATTAGTTTCAATTTTGCCAGAGAAGCTTCTTTCTTTATAATATCTATCTTCTCTTCGTCTGTGCCGTAAACAGTTTTATCTGCTCCGAATTCTAGATAGATGTCATCAGCATATTTAATTAATTTGGCTACTTTGTTTTTATCAATATAATTATCTAACTGTCCACCAATTTCGGTAGATAAATTTAACTTACCATCACTAAAAGCACCTGCTCCTCCCCATCCGGAAATTATTGCACAGGGAGAACAATGAAAACATCCGCCGCCTTTACTTCTCATCGGGCACTCTCTTTTTTCAATCTCCTTCCCTTTTTCTAATATCAATACCGAAATATTATTTTTCTTAGTCAGCTCAAGAGTGGTAAAAATCCCGGCCGGACCTGCACCAATAATAATTACATCATACTCTTTCTTCTCCATATAATCACACCTTTAAATTATTCGTTAGTGAATAGTCGTTATACACTAATTAGGAATTACGGAAAAAGCAAGTTCTCATACAATCATATTATTTTTTCCGTACGTACTAATTTTATAGTATTTCTATATATAAGACAACTAAAATATAACTATTTTCTAAAAAGAAAATCCCGCCCTTCTCCTGATGTGGCGAGATTTTTCTTCCTAAATTATAATTCCCGGTCTCTGCTTCTAATGTGTTTGCGCGATATAACTCATACTTCTCCTTGTGTCTTATCCCAATCTTTGACGAACTGCATCATATAGAATTATTCCAGCAGCTACTGATGCATTTAAGGATTCAGTGGTTCCTAAGATAGGAATTTTTATCTTTTTATAGGCCGCCTTCCTCCATATATCATTTGCTCCTCTATTTTCGTTTCCGATTACCAAAGCGAAAGGGCCTTTGAGGTTAGCGGAATAGTAATATTCTTCACCATCTAAATCTGCTACCATAATATTTATAGAGTTATAGTTTAACCATTTGACTGCCTCATTATCGTCAAGAGCATTTACAATGGGCACCTGAAACAGAGAGCCCATTGTAGAGCTAATAACTTTTGGGTTATATAAATCTACAGTTCCTTCAGTTAATAATACCGCAGTAGCACCTGCTGCAGCGCTGGTTCTCATGTCGTCCCAAGATTTCCAGGATCCTGTAGGCCATTCAAAACAACTATCAAAGGATTTGCACCAAGAATTATATCTGCTAATGATATTTCTATTTGTTCAGCTACAGCTATTATTCCTTGAGAGCTAACTGTATCTGAAACCTCCCTAAATAGATTATTGGGCAACCTTAAAACCAGACAATCTTGATTAATTTTTGGCATATTTTTTACTATTTCATTAATAATAAGGTATTTTATTTTTATACCCCCGCTGTTAGCTTCCTCAACGAGTCTGGCGCCTTCTATGAGAAATAATCCACTGTTTTCACGTACTTTTTTTTGACTTAAAGCTCTTACCAACTTATATATTGAATTTTCCCTGGAAGTAATATCTTTATACTGCTTCATGTATAATACTCCTCTCCCTCTACCTCAGCACCTATAGTTAAGAATTCTCCTATTTTAGCCTCTTTCAAAAGAATCTTTTTCATAATGAAATCTCCTTTATCTTTTATTTACCAGGGGAATTTCCAGACTTTTTTGATTATTTTTTTACCTATATATTTATTCTTTGCTCTTCGGGCTATTTTTTTAGGATCACCACTGGAGATTTTTTCCACATCATTTGCTAAACGAGCAAGCTTATAAAGAAAACTAACTGATTTGCTCATTTTTAGTACCTCCAAAATTATAAAATAAAATAATAGATATATCCTATTTTTTCTATGATTTAGCTTTCCATTTTACGAAGTCTTCGTTTAAGACGTCTATCTATAATAATACCTAAAGCTTCAACTATATGGCTAAGGAACTCCTCAGATACTATAGGTTGTCACGGTAGGACAGCCAGTTACCCGACTGCCCCCGCACAGATCCCAGCGTGCGGAACTACCGCACTGGGCTCTTCAGAGATACTCGCTTCCGTAGCTGATCCGAATATCTATAAGCCATCAGTCATCCTCTCTTTTCATCAGGTAGACTTACCTTATAGTAAGGAGCTTATAGGGTCTCCCAAGTTCGGTATGGGTGGTTGGCCAAACCTTACCCAACAGGGACTTTCACCCTGTAAGAAATATAGAGCTTCTTGGCGCTCTTCCGCTAAAAGTTGCCGAATTATTGACCTGGTACACCTTCTCTATTTATTTAATTTAAAAGCAAAATAATAATTATCTAAGAAAATGGGATGTGTTCCTATTTATTTTAAGTAGTATACGGTCAAAGGAAGCACTATAGCCGTTTTTCCCTCCAAGGCGAAGGATAGTTTCCCTCTTTCTTTTTTCTCTATCTTTTTTAAATTTTTCTATACTTTCAGTAAATTCATTAAGTAGGATAGTGGGGTCAAGCTTCACAACTTCACATTTTTTTCTATTTTCGTTTTATATTTTGTGAACTTGTGAAGCCCCACTATCCTACTTCTAACGTTTTTGGTGTTTAGCGACTATTTTGCTTGCCAGTCTTTAGTGCTAATACTTTCTTAATCGTTATTCTCCTCCATCTGCTGCATCATCTCCTGCATATTGAACCCTTTTATCTTTACCTTGTCTGGGTCAAATAGGTCATCGGAAAGTCCTTTGTTTATCTCAACAGATTTGACAAGAGTAGTGGACATAAGCTTATTATTCCAATACATCTCAGTCTTATAGGGCATTTCCCAATCACTTTTTACCTTCCTAAAATCAGAACCTACCCAAAGTAATATTTCACCTTCCGATCCTTTACTTTCGCTTTTAACCATAAACAGATTCTTCTTGTCCAACCATATCTTGGTATATGGAGTCTCCTCTTTCTCTTCAGGCTGGACCACATAACATTCTCGTTTGCCAATTTTTTCAGTTCCCACAATCTTTGCCTTTTCTGAAATCAGTGTCCAGCAACAAATTCCTTCTTTTTGATATTGCTGACTTTCCTCATCAGGAAGTTTTTTCTTTCCCATCAATGAAATCATCCATGTATCTTTGCCATCATAAATAATGATTGTCGTCATTCCTCCCATTTCCTTGGGCATATCGGGCATTTGCATTGTAATTTCAGCTCTAAACTTTTCCCCCTTAAAGAACTGCTTTACCTTATGCGAAAAACTCATATCTTCCTCTGGTGAAACCATCTTCATCCCCCGGATAATAGTCATATCCTTAATTTCTTTCTTAAACTTCTCGCATTTTACCATTGCTTCCTTAAGGACGTTTGGCCAATCAGCACTGAGAACTTGACCTGTTCCTAACATCAAACTTACCAGTGCCACTACAAGCACTGTTACTACTGTGCGATTAATATTTCTTGCCATTTTTTACCTCCTTCTATTGGTTTTTGGTTTCAAGCAAAATATCGCCTATTTATTATCTCTCTCCTCTTTTATTCCAGGACGCCCTTGAACAATTTTGAGGTTTCTTCTTTAACCCTTACCTTGCTTTTTGCTTTGTTTGCCCGGTAAATGCTTCTTACCAGAACTATCGCATCACGCTTCATATCCTGAACGAGCGTATATTTATATTCCCTCGGAAAATCTTTAGTATATTCGAATATCTTCAAGATCAACTGATATACATCTTTAAATACTTTTAAATCGTAATATAGCGCCATTTTTTTAAAAAATTTAAAGGGGGCGAGCCCCCTTAACCCCTCTAAATAGTTAAAAAGCCCGGACAGCACGGACGTGGATTGGAGTGTCCTTGGAGCCGTTGAACTGATCACCAGCGTTGAAACTCTGGAACCACGCGCTTGAAGCACTGTACTCCGACGAACTCCAGTAGGCGCCAATAGCAAAACCACCAACCCCTTGTAAATGTAGATTGACATACATCTGATTAAGCTCATCTTTTGACGGAAGAAACCAGTCGTCATAGCCGCCCAAGCTAAGATTTGCACATATATCAGCGGCCGTACCGGCTGCTACACATCCAGCTTCAATGTCAATGGTATTCTGCTCACCTGTACCCACTGCAGTACCATCTGCACCCGAGATTGACGTCTCATAACAACCCCATTCAGCGCTTGCGCTCTGATCGCTGGGGGCGGCTTCCAGATACATCCAACCACCGGAGTAACCACCTTCTTTAACGTAGAAAATCAAGCCTCCTGCAGGACCGGTATCGCGAAGGGCATAAAGAGGTGTCCATTTAGCGAAGAGTGTTACATCGGATGCACCCATATTAAAGGTAGACCCTTCCGCTTGATCTGTGCCAGTACCATTTGCAAGTGTGTTCCAGCCGTCAAAGGTGTAGCCGGTTTTGACCAGCGTACCCGTATTTCCGGATACTGTTACAGTCTCTCCATATTCGTAAGGACTTGATGGGTCTACCGGAACGCTTCCGCCAGTGTTGCTATTGCCATTATAGGTCACGGTGTAGGAATTGATGGTCCACTGGGCATATACGGTGATGTTAGCGGTTACTGCTGTACTTGCCTTAAACTTGGTTCCGCTACCATTTGCTTCAGTATTCCAACTGGTAAAGGTATAACCTGTTCTGGTCGGTGCTGTCGGTAGTGTACCTACATTACCGCCATATGTTGCTGTCTTTATTTTCGGGTTAGCTTCTGTATCACCGCCATTCTTGTCAAAGGTTACGGTGTAAGTGTTGGTAGTCCATTTGGCATAGAGTGTCACATCGGATGTCACAGTATCATTTGCAAAGTACCAGGCATTTGTACAACCGGATTCTCTATACCAACCGGCAAAGGTGTAGCCTTCCTTCGTGGGTGCCGTCGGTTCGGGCGCCAGCCCGCCTTCTTCCACCGTCTGTGAATTTACTGCACTGCCACCTTGAGAATCAAAAGTTACGATGTAGGTGGGAGTTGGTATTAGCCAACAACCGCTTATCAGGAAAACCTCTAAGATAAACAGAGAGAGAAAGATAAGATTTCTTTTCTTAAACATTTTTTTCCTCCTTGAATAATTTATAATGAAATTAATTTCTATGTTTTATGGTCTGGTTACTTAATTTTTTGGGGAATGAACCAAGTAGAGCCCCTTAAGTGTTTTATTTGATTATGATATTCACCTCCCGTATAAACCTTAAAGCTATAATAAATTCCATAGGTAATCTGGCTGTCTTAGTACTTTTGAGTGCCTTAGACCCATAACTTTACTCCCTATCCTTTCAGAATAGTTTACCTTTGTCAGCTTTTGATTAACCGGGTATATTGTTGTAAATAAAAAAGGACAGAGTAAAAAAATAATTATTATATTACTCTCTTACTCTGTCCTTTTACCTGTAAGATTCTTTCTAAGAAATTAGGAAATATTTCTTTTAGTAAACTCTGTATGGGTTTTCCTAAAGCTTAGGAATTGCCCCGTTGGTGCTTTTTTGTATAAAGCTTTCCAGAGTTCTGTCTGGTAACGGTCCTTTGGCCTGAAAGTTTTGATGCTTGTGGCATCTTGCCCCTTCGGCTCTTTTTCTCTTTTTGTATAAAAGAAAAGGTCTCTCCTGTTACCTTCATACAGGTTATGGTATTTATTTACATAAACGTTTTAATATAAGTAATACGACATAAGTTTTAAATATCCTTCTTTTTTTGAAAAAAATTTTAAATAAATAGACACATCCTATTTTTTTCTATGGTTTATCTTTCCCTTCTACGAGTTCTTCCTTTAGTATGTCTATATAATATAATACCTAAAGTCCAAACCATCCGGTTAAGAAACTCCTCAAACCCTATAGGTTTTTTACTAAAAGTAAGCGAATTATTAAACTATACAGCTGCCCACTGTCACATAACCTAGACTTTATTATATTTCAAGACTTGACCCTCTTAGCTTTTGTAAATCTTTCTATCGCTTCATCCCTTTCTTGGTGAAACATTTTAAGGGCAAATTCGATATTGACTATCTTCGGTTGGTTAATATATTCATTATAACTACTCCATCGATAGGAGGCAATATCATCGGTCAATCCTGCTTTTACCGGATTTTGGTGGATGTATCTCAACACAGTTAGGAAATAGACATCATCCTCCACCGGTTCACTCTTGTATCTGTCCTGGAATAGGTGTCCTTTTCGGTTATACTGCCAGTTGTACCAGGAGACATAGCTGGTTCCTATTCTCTTCATGGCATGAGAAAGAGTTTCTCTTCCTTCCTTGATTAATAAATGAACATGGTTGCCCATTAAGCAGTAGGCATAGATTTCATATTCACTTTTTTTATGGTATTTAGCGAGAATGGCAATAAATTTTTCATCATCTTCATCAACGGAGAAGATATTCTGCTGATTGATGCCTCTTATCATGATGTGATAGATTTTACTTTTACTTTTTATTCTGGCTACCCTGGGCATATGAATTCCCCCACTAATAGTTTATAATGCCGATAGGGTATTGTCAAACAAAGAACCGTCCCCTTGTTTTAATTGCCTTAACTAAATGCCATCGACTTCTTATAAATATTTAAAAATCCCGGTTTGTATTTGTGAGTGCACAGGGATCTATCAAGAATATCAATAAATTTTCAATAATCATCATCTACAAATATTTTTTCTGTTGTATACCTCTTATATTCTTCTTTATTTTACTATTACTTGTTCTTCTTGTTTCCCCGGTTATGAAAAACATCCTGGTAAAAGTTTATTGTGTTAACGATAATAGTGGATTGTAAAACAAAGAACCGTCCCCTTGTTTTGCCCTTGTTTTGAAACGAAGAACCGTCCCCCTGTTTTGTTTTTAAATACCCATTTGCTTGCTAAATGGGTTGAAAAGATTTAAAATTAAATAAATCAATTTATTTTATGCCTCATTAATGATCATTGAATTAAGGAGGTTTCAAGTGAAAAAAATCCTGATTATCTTCATTATTTTAATCATTGCTCTAGGTGCATTTTATTTTTACCAACGTTCTACCCCAAAAGAAGTGAATTTTACCAAGGTTGAGCAGGTGAATTATTTTGAAAAAATATTAACTAGCGGAACGGTTCTTCTGGAAGGTTTAACTGAAATGAAGACGGAAGTGTCGGGTAAAATTGTAGCTGTTTATGTTGATGAAGGCGATACATCCAAAAAAGGACAGGCTTTGCTAAAATTTGATATCACAGATGTTAATCTGGATCTAAAACAAGCGGAAGCCAGCTATACTTTGGCTCAATCAAGATATGATGAAATTGTCAACACCACCTGCCCCACCTCTCGGGAACAATATCACCAGGCCACACTGTCAGAAGACGAACTTCAAAAAAAAGCAGAGAAGTATCAGACACTTTACGACCAAAAAGCCATCTCCCTGGAAAAATTGGAGGAAGTAAAACATCAATTGGAACTTCAGCAATCCAATACCCTGATTCAAAAGAATTTTATGGAATCATGTGCAGAAGGAGGAGCAAAAAGAGAAACCGCTCAGGCAGAGATGAAAGCGGCGCAAGCCCGGATTGATTTACTCAAGAATAATTTAAAAAAACATACCATTCTTTCTCCTCTGGATGGCATTATCCTTCAGAAATACAAGTCTCCAGGAGAATATGCCATGATTGGAGAAGGCCTCTTTACTATTGCCAAGCAAGATAGCAAATATGTGGAAATTGAACTGGATGAGCGAAACCTTCCCCGAATCAGCCTGAATCAAACCGTTTCGATATCAACCGAATTTGCCCCTGAAAATAAAATCCAGGGCTATATTGATTATATTGCATATTCGGTTGACCCGGATAAAGGAACGGTCAAGATTCATGTAAAATTAATTGAAGATGAAGATTTTTTAATTGAGAATTTGACAGTTCGATGCGAAATTATCTCCAAAGAATATCCAAATTCCCTGGTTATTCCCCAAATATTTATATTCCAGGAAAATGATGATTATTTTGTTTTTGCATACGGTGATGGTTTGGTTCAGAAAAAAAAGATTAAGATTGATAATCCTAATGCACAGGAAATCAGAATTATAGAAGGAATTCTCCCGAATGAAATTATTTTAGAGCCAGAAGGATTGAAAACAGGGATGAAAGTAATATTGGCGGAATAAGGGGATGGAATAATGTTATTTTCTTTACGCGTTGCCTTAAGATTTTTATTTGAAGGAAAAAACCAATCATTATTTATTGTTGTTGGTATTGCGGTTGGTGTATCTGTCATTATTTTTATAGGCGCTATTATTACCAGTTTACAGTTTAACCTCATCGAACAGACATTGGGAAACAGTGCTCATATCACCATTCGCGAGAGCGGTGATGTCTTTAAGGATATTAAAGAAATTTCCCGCTTTGGTATTATTGAAAATCAATTGGAAGAATCTGCTGATTTTCAGGATTGGCGTCCGATTTTGGATTATCTGGTACGAAAAAATCAATTCACCGCAATTTCTCCCGTTCTGGATGGAAATGGATTTTTAGTCAAAGGAGGAGAAGACACTGCTATCCTTCTAAGAGGTGTGGAATTGGAAAGAGCGAACCAAATTTATCAAATATCCCAACGCATCATAAAAGGAGATGATGTCCTGGAAGGTAATCAAATTCTTATCGGTAAAGACCTGGCAGAAGATTTCAAATTAAATCCCCAAGATATTGTGGTGATTGCTCTGGCCAATAATGTTCGGGAAAAATTTAGTATTCAAGGTATTTTTGATTTTGAAAATGAGTCCATTAATCGTAATTGGGTTTTTATTGATTTAAAAAGGGCACAAAAATTACTGGATAAAGAGAACTATATTTCTAAAATTGAACTGCAAATTGAAGATGTTTTTGCTGCCGATAATATTAGCAGTGAATTAACCAACCAATTAAAAGTACTTAAGATTGATAATTGGAAAGAACAAAACGCTCAGCTGCTTAATGCCTTAAGCAGTCAAAGCTTTTCCAATTACATCATTCAAATTTTTGTCCTGCTGGCGGTTACTCTGGGTATTTCCAGTGTGTTGGGAATTTCGGTCATTCAAAGGTCAAGGGAACTGGGAATTTTGAAAGCCCTGGGAATCAGAAATAGCGGAGCCCGAATGATTTTTATTTTCCAGGGAGGTATTCTCGGTTTGCTAGGTGCTTTGCTGGGTGCTTTATTAGGTGCCATGTTGGTGAGGTCTTTTACAACTTTCGTTAGTGTGTTCTCTATCGAAATTAGACCTGCCCAAATGATTCTGGTGATCATTGTGACAACTATTGCTGGAATTGTCTCAAGCTTAATTCCGGCCAACAGTTCGGCGAAGATGAATCCCATTGAGGTGATAAGGAATGCCTGAAAAAAATATATTACTGGAAGCAAAAGAAATTAAAAAAGTTTATGGTCAGGTCGTTAAGACTATTGCTCTAAAGGGTGTTAACCTACAGATTCAAAAGAATGAATTTATCACCCTTATCGGTCCCTCTGGATGTGGAAAAACCACTCTGGCAAATATACTGGGTGCTCTGGATCTACCCACTTCGGGCACTATTTATTATAAAGGTTCTCCCCTTGCAAAGATGAAAGAAAATCAGCTGGCTGAATTCAGAAATCAGCATATCGGTTTTATTTTTCAATTTCACTTTTTATTAAAGGAATTTACAGCCCTGGAAAATGTCTTGATACCAACCTGGATACAGCATCAATTGGCACCGGCTAAAAAGGTGAAAAGGGCAAAAAAATTGCTAGAGCTGGTTGGTTTAAAAGACAGGATGTATAATAGAGGAAATAACTTGTCCGGTGGCCAGCAGCAGCGGGTAGCTATTGCGCGTTCCCTGATTAATGAACCTGATTTGATTTTGGCCGATGAACCCACGGGAAATTTGGATTCAGTCAACACCGATCAAGTTTTTGGATTATTGAAAAAAATTAATCAGGAAATGGAAACTACCTTTTTAATCATTTCCCATGAGCGGCATATTGCCGCCAAATCCAATCGGATAGTTGAAATGCTGGATGGTAAGGTGATTAAAGATTTCCCCAATCAGGGAGAAGAAGATAAACAATGGCTATCTCTGGCACCTGATTATTGTAAATTACGTCAACAGGATCATACAAAAACAGTCAACCTCAGATAGATTGATATGATACAGGATCACCTTTTTTATAATTACCGGTAAAAGAACCAGCGGAATCAGTTAAAAGAAAAATATTCTGGAAAGAATTAATTCAAAACGTGACAGAAAAACATGGGACGGTTCTTTGTTTCACGTCTTTAAGATTTTATTTTGCGAAAATCCGGTCAATCCGGATAATTGCCTTAATTAAATGCCATCGAGTTCTTTTAAATATTTAAAAATCCCAGTTTGTATCTGTATGCTCACACGAATCTATCAAGAATATCAATAAATTTTCAATAATCATCATCTAAAAATATTTTTTCTGGTGTATAACCCTTATATTCTTCTTTATTTTACTATTACTTGTTCTTCTTCTTTCCCCGGGCATAAAAATCATCCTGGTAAAAGTTTATTGTGCTAACGATAATAGGGGATCCTCAAACAAAGAACCGTCCCCCTGTTTTATCCTCGGTATTGAAAGGCTGTTCCTGCTGGAATATCGAGTGAAGTACCTGGAACAAGAACAGTGACACAACTCTCCAAACCATTGTCTCTCCAAATCTCACCATGTCCCTCCAGCACATACCAGAATTCGTGAACAGTTGCATGAACAGTCGCTTTATTTATTTGATATGGTGGAACAGTACTGTGGATCATGTTGCCAGTTTCGCCATCTATGAGGAAACGAATATCCGCACCCGCAGGCGATTTAGCATCAGGTTGCGTTGGAAGCGTTACTGTTTTCATTTATCCTCCTTATAGCAAAAAAAAGTAAAGTCTATTAAATACACCTGAAAAGAATACTTATATTATATATTATACAGACTTTTCACCACAAGGATAATTTCGAATTCACGTCAAACAAAAACCGTCCCCTGTTTTATCAAGATGATGTGTTAGGTGCTTTGAAGAATGTGATATTCCAAGACCCCATTATCACCTCTAGGAAATTTAACCAAATACATTACTTAATTATTGAGCTAGTACAACGTCCCCTGTTCTTTTTACGGAGTAAAACAGCTCTATTAGCTTGTTCTGTCTCATTTTGAAATCTAAATAATCAACACAAAACAAAATAATCAATACGAGGTAAATGTGCTAAAATTTTTCACTTCCATTTATTTTAAATTTTCTTACAATTTCTTCAAAATCACAATTTGGTAATCTCTTATATCTTTTCATATCATTCCATATTTGATTTCCTTCTTCTATAGAAAAATATTTTTTTTCATAACTCAAGTACAGTATATTATCAGTGCGAATGTAAGGTAGTTTATTCTTTCCAACATATGGCAAAATATCACTTAAATTATTACTTGCGAGAGTTCCCTTATGTGCTCTTGCTATTACAATAGCGGCTGCCTCACCCTTACCTATTCTTTTAGGGTTTTTCATAGAAATTAATTTACGATACTCATGAAACTCTTGATCGGAAATCATGATATCCTTTAGCTTGAAATTCTTTTTTAAAATTTGAGTATATAAATCATTAAATAAAAACCTATATTGGGGACTTTTTATTTTATTTAATTCATTATAAACCGATTGAGGAATAATAATTTTATTAGGAAAAAGATCATTTACAATATCTAATCTTCTTACCCATAAAAAAGATGAGATACAATCAGTATCAAATACGATCGGTAGTCTCAAACTCCATTTCCTCCTCATTTTCATTTCCTATTTCCTTAAAAAGGATATCTTCAAAATTTCCATCTATTAATAATTCTTCATATTTTCCATAAGATATACTCCCCTTTTCTAACAACTCTTCTGCCAACTCAGCATAATCAGAATAAATAATTATACCTTTCTCTTTTGTGTTTTTATAAAGATCTGTTCTATATCCTAATCTATTTGCTTTAGAAATAATCCCATCTTTCATAAGCTCTATTTCTTTTTTCGAAATAATATTTATTAACTTCAGTCTAAAAAGCAACAAAGAATGACTTACCATAAAATAATTTTCCAAATAGATTAAATCCCTTATATTTAATTTATTCCCTTCTGTTCTCTTATCCACATAGTACTCTAATGATCCATCAGGTAATAAAAAATGAGAAGCAAAATAATTTGCCTCCATTTCGATTTTAGAAACAGCATTATACTTTTTTATAGGACATATTGTACCCTTCATTTGTGTATCGTATTTAAAATGATAATACTCATGAGCAGCCGTAAATCTTTGATGACCTAATGAACGGGAGGAGTTTATTACAATTAAACCAATATCTCCTTTTCTTAGAAAAAATCCTGAAATATCCCCCTTTAATTCCGTTACTATTATTGATATCTTTTCTCTTTTTCTTAAAACTTTAAAAATGTCTTCATCTATAGGCTCATTTAAATTAATGCCTAATTCTTTCCTTGTCTCTATTGCTCTTCTCCTTGCTCTGCTTACTATAATTTTATAATTATTCATCAATATCACCATCACCCCTTGATCAAATCATTCATTTCACATAAATTATTTAAAAAAGTTTTCGTCCAAGTGATTGTTTTTAGATCTTCGTTACATAGTTTTTCTCCCCGAAAAGCAATTTGTATTTCTGGCTCTTTTACCTCATTACCGGTAACAAAATAGTCAATTTTATATCCATAAAGATTCGCAAGTTTTTCAAGTATATTTAAATTTATTTCTCTTGTTGCTGTTTCATAGTAAGACAATTGTGTCATATTTATACCTATTAACTCGGCTACCTGTGATTGTTTTAAACCTGACTTTTTTCTAGCTTCTTTAAGTTTTATTCCTATCGATTTAAGCATAAAATTATCCATTATTAATCCCTCCTTTAACATATATGTTAATTATATATGTCATTTATTATGAATAATAACATATATGTTATAATATTGCAACTATTTCAATAAATTTTTTACATTTACACTAATAAATAGAAAAATAATAAAGAGAACACTAATCCTTTTTTTCTTTTATATGTGTTTTTCTTTTATATGTGGGAAATAATAGGGACAGCTTGAGTTCAAGCAGACACCTATTTATCTCCCTAGGTTTTGTGAACTCGTGTAGATCTCAATTCCTCTTCCGTTTTGTATTTATTATTGTCAAAAGAACCGTCCCCATGACATTTTGTAGGTTATCACGCTAGGACAGCCAGTTACCTGACTGCCCCCGCACAGATCCCAGCGTGCGGAACTACCGCACTGGGCTCTTCAGAAATACTCGCTTCCGTAAAAGACACATTAATATTGCCTTCTTTGCTATTCCCTGCAGGGAGGTTTGCATTTGTTATCCAGTCCAACAGTCTGGCAAATGTTTCCTTTACAGGCTAGGTATTCTGTCAGCCCCCATTTTTTCCACGAGTACTATGAGCTGATTCGACTCCCTATAAGCCATCAGTCACCCTCTCTTTTCATCGGGTAGACTTACCTTTTGATAAGGAGCTTATAGGGTCTCCCAAGTTCCCTATATCTCTCTACAGACCTGCCATGTGCCAAGACCCCGACAGACCCTCTAAAAATCTCGTCATATGCAATTCTTTTGTATAGGCTTCCGTTGCGGAAACGACTTCGCCATCTGCATTAATCTTTATTTACCAGGCTGTATAATTCACTTTTAGGAAGTACGGTCTTCCCTATGGCCTATCTGCTTCCCTGTGTACGCTTCATCTAATGGTTACCCATTTCGATGCAACACTCAGTATGGGTGGTTGGCTAGACCTTACCCAACAGGGACTTTCACCCTGTAAGAAATATAGAGCTTCTTGGCGCTCTCCCACTAAAAGTTACCGAATTATTGACTTGGTATACCTTCTATTTATCTAATTTAAAAGTAAAATATTAATTGTCTAAGAAAATAGGAAGTCCCTATTTTATTTTAAACTGCTCCCGCAAATTCTATCCGTAATGGTCTGATCATGTTACCAGTATAGCATATCTATATTGGCAGGCATATTGGAAAGAGTTACCTTTACCAACTTTGTTATATTGCAAGATCTGATCCCTTATACTCTCTTCAGCGATAACGCGGATTGTAGCCACTTTGACAGTAAAGGTTTGTGCAGCAGGATCAGGGTGCATGGTTTTGTATAGACGTTATGGAGATTCGCGGGACTGAATCTATGTTCGAGTACGGGTTGCGGTATGACCTGAGCAGGGGCTCCTAAACCAGCTGATCCGAATCAGCTATATATCCAAATTCCTTGAGAGGGTAGCGCAATTCCGCGGTCCTACCGGCCCGGAGCAAGACGGTAGGCTAAGTCTGTGTGGAGCAATTGTGCGGGCGGTTGAATTCTCCGCACCACTCCTTATTATGTGTCAGGCAAATACTTCTTTTAAGTACTGCACACAGGAGTAATCAGCAAGGTAAAAATCAGAGGCGTCAAAAACGAGAAGGCGCATATGGTCACCTCTTGATTTAGTAGACTTAGTACATTACTCAAAGTGGCGGATACGTCCTCTATACTTGTCACGGTATTTCTGATTGTACTGCTCTCCTCGTGCAATATTTCCAGAAAGCATAACAGGAGGTTTTAAACCATTCTGTGCCACAATCTCAATGGCTTTCACCACAATAGAATTGACAATAAATATCATAGGATATGTCGATCCAGCGCCAACTTTCACGGGTACACCAGGAACATCAAGTAATGCATCTCCGACAGGAACATGTGCATCCACTACCAGATCAACTAGATCGTGTAGATTCTTATTGGATACATGCCGGTTTGGAATGTTCGGTTCCGCATGCTCCGCAAATTCAACCGAAGTCACCCCAATAGTCCTGATTCCAAGTTTTTTCGCTTCGAGAGCCGTATCGATCGTCATTGGATTGATGCCATTCACATTGCAAATAATGAGCAGGTCGCCACCCTTGACACCGTACCAATCGAATATTCGTGATGCAAAACCGGTAATTCGTTCAGTCTTGGGAGAACCGTCAAAATCTGTCAGACCAGGAGGAAATATCCCCTGCACATTGCATAATCCGCCGGCTCTTAGAAAGAGTTCCATCGCAGGCATTATTGAATGCGCTCCTGTGCCAAATATATAGAAAAGTTTGTCGTCCAAAACCGTCTGAGCGACCTGTTGCGAAGCCTTCTCAATGCTTTCACGTTCTTCGGTTATAATAGTCTGAATTATTTTGTTAATACGATCATAATATTCTTGAACAATATTCATTTGTGGCCTCCTTATTGTATTTGTAAAGTGGAGTTGAAGTGAGACTATCGCAGTTGCGATAGTCTCACTCGTGATCTTTTACAACCCTTGATTGATGCGTTTCATTTGTGTTTCCGCATCTTCAAGCGCCTTTTCGACACTCTTAATACCACTCAATGCAGCATTCAACTCAACCCAGAGCGCACGGTCCAGTTCTCCCTGTTTTCGAGCCCGCTCAAGCTGGACGACATTGACTGCTTCAAAAATTCTACTTTGAAGCTCAGTCCACTGCTCCTTGGACATGTTCACGGCGTCAAGTGCAGCCTGCGGAGGATTCTTCACGATATCCTCCTCGTACACACTCGGAATCAATGAAACATTACCGAATTCCCAGACTACTTCCTTCACCTGTCCCTCGAAACTCGTGTAGTAGTGAATGAAGTCCTTCGCATAGGATTTGTATAATGACGCCTTGTTGAGAACGAGCGGTGTGGTAATCATCATGGATGAGGGCTTCCCTCCTGGAAGAACCGGCAGCAGAGCCCAACTCCACTTTCCTTTGATCGCAGAGTCTTCCCTGTTCAGGAGTTTTCCCATCCAGGTCCATGAAAACACCATCGCTGCGCTACCCGATTGGAGAGCCTGGAGACATTCAGAAGAACCATAGGTGTTCACACCAGGAGGAGAAATCTTGTCTTTATTTCTGAGATCGACTATTGCCTGCAGAGCTTTCCGCCCTTCAGGAGAGTTCACGGTAATGTTGTTGTCGTGATAGACTTTCCCTCCAAGCTGGTGAATGAGTGTATAGACAACATCTCCGAAGTGGGTCACGTTAACACCCGCGTGTACCACACCCCACTGGTCTATAATGTCATCTCCGTTGAGATCCCTCGTTGCCCACGTACCGAACTTGATCATCTCGTCCCAGGTTCTTGGTGGTTCACTCATTCCGAACTCTTTGAGAAGATCTGTCCGGTAGTACATCACCATGACCATATTCCCGCCATGAGCACCATAGTAATGACCATCGAACTTCAGTTGAATGTCGGCACCGGCAGTATATTTCGGTACGATATCGCTCAGGACATCATCAAGCGGTTCGAGCCATCCTGCGGCAGCCCAGTCCTGTACCCATCGCTCATTAGCCGCCATGATATCGACGCTCGGGTCCCCCGAAGAAAGTATGGCAAGCTCCTTATCAAACAAATGCGTCTCAGCCTGTTCAATCACCTCAATAAGAATCCCGTTTTCCTCGCCCCAGGCTTTTCGCATCATATCAATACCCGGGTCTCCTGAAAGAGAGCCAGCATTTATGAGAACCATTTTTTCCGGCTTCTGTTCAGATTGTCCTGCTACATACACATTAAACCCGGTTATAAAAAGTAGAACCAAAAAAATAACTGTAAACCTTTTCATACGATACCTCCTTAGTTTTTAACCTTCTCTTCGGACTTTCTCCTTTGTCCGAATTCTTAAAATTCCTTTTCATATCATAGGCTACCTCCTTAGTTTTTAACGTTCTCTTCGGACTTTCTCCTTTGTCCGAATTCTTAAAATTCCATGTCCCGATTACTTATATTTTCGATTTTGACATGATCTCGAGATAGAACCAGGCGATGACCAAGGTTATGACCAACATGATTACCGAGAGTCCTGAATTATAACCGTAATCAAGATATGACATCTTCTCCTTAAGTAATACCGCAAGCATTTTCGTAGTCATTCCTGGACCACCTCCTGTCATTGAATAGGGAAGTGGAAAATGTCTGAATGAGAACATCGTCTGTATCAGCATCACGATGAAAATCTGCTGGCGAATCAACGGGAGAGTTATTGAGAAGAAACATCTGAAAAATCCAGCTCCGTCAATTTCCGCGGATTCGTATATCTCTGAGGATATCGACTTGATTCCAGCAAGGATGATCAAGGTTGCGAAAGGTGCCGATGCCCAGAGATGGGCTGTCACTAGAGAGGCCATTGCTAATGTGGGGTCACCAAGAAAATTGATTGGCTGCCTGATCAGACCTAGAGAGAGAAGAAGAAAATTTACAATACCGAATTCGGTGTTGAGCATCCATCTAAAGGTGACACCTACAGCAACCATGGAAACCATGTATGGCATGATGACAAAAAGTCTTATGCCTCCCTCTGCCTTTTTCAATGAATTGATAACTACTGCGAAAACAATGGCGAGCAGGACTTGTCCTACCACACTTCCAAGCGTGAAAACAACGGTAGCTTTGAGCGAAACATAGAAGTTTGGGTCTGTAAGAATCGTAAGGTAATTGTTCAAGCCATTGAATCCGGTTCTCTGCCCGTAGTTAAATTTACTGAAGCTAAAAAATATGACATAGAGGATTGGGAAGACAACGACCACGAGCAAAATGATGATGCTTGGTGATAGAAAAAGGTATCCGCTAATTACATTTCTTCTGTTTCTGCTATGTATCAGCGACATAATATTCCTTGCAACTTAAAATAATTTATTATACAATATAACCGACTACTAAATATTATATACGGCGGAATGGGTGCTGTCAAGAGCTTTTTCCCTAACGCCGTAAAGGGAAATTCCAGACGGGGAGGATTAACTATGGATAATGTAAAAGAGTACCTCGGTAAAATAATTACCCTACTCACCCGGATTGTTGATGAGCAACAGGAAAACATCGACCAGGCGGCAGATGAAATTGTGAAACGGATCGGGCAAGACCGGCTCGTGTATGTGATTGGAACAGGTGCGCATTCAATGATGGTTGCCATGGAACTCTTTAAACGGGCAGGGGGAATCACACAGTTCGCACCGATTTTTCCTCCAGGCCTAGGTGATTTTGAGGGGCATCCGAAGACAGAACGTCTGACTGGATACGCCCCTCTTGTTCTAGATTACTACCGGGTCCGGGAGAGTGACATACTGATCATTGCAAATGTGAACGGTATCAACGCACTTACGATTGATACGGCTCTTGAGTGCAGAAAGCGCGGCACATTTACTATAGGAATCACGTCACGAGACTTTGCAAATGGGGTTGAGAAAAATATACCGTCGCGCCACCCCTCGAATAAAAATCTGCATGACCTTGTGGATATTGTTATAGATGCGTATGTGCCGTCCGGGGACGCGCTCCTGGAGATCGAAGGGGTTGATGTCCCCGTCGGACCAGGTTCCACCTATCCCATGGTTTTCATTGCAAACGCTCTAATGATAAGAGTGGTCGAAAAACAGCTGTCGTTGGGTATGAAACCTGAGGTGCGTAAAAGTGGAAACCTCAAGGGAGGCATCGAACGAAGCCGGAAGTTGTTTGATGAAAAATATTATCACCGGATAAAGCACTACTGAGACTTCAAAAGGAGCAACGGAACAATATGAAAATATTGACGTCGAAAGGTTCGATTAACCGCCAGGAATTGATTCATAGGCTCATCCTGTTGTTCACCATTTCATTGATCATAGTCTGGTCTATCGGACCGATCTACTGGATTGTGATCACGGGACTTAAAAATACGAAAGAGGTATATATGTCTCCACCGACCTTCTTCCCTAGGGATCTGACCTTGAAAAACTTCGTGACAATCTTCACGGAACGACCTTTCGCTTTCTATCTGAGGAATTCAGTGATAGTCGCATCGACTACCGTGATTATCTCCACTTTCTTTGCGATTCTTGCAGGGTATGCATTTGCCAAGATGAATATCAAAGGTAAATCTATCTGGCTTCTTGTTATTATACTCACCAGAGCCGTTCCTCCTGCGTCTCTTTTGGTTCCATTCTACGTTATGGGGAAAGCGTTCAATCTCATTAACACCCTTGTTATCCTTATGCTTGGATATATATATTTGACACTGCCTCTGAATATCTGGATCATCACCAGTTTTTTCGAACAATTTCCCGATGAACTGATAGATGCCGCAGAAATTGATGGATGTACGCGTACATCGGCTCTTTTCCGGGTAGTGATGCCATCGCTCCTTCCAGCTCTCACGGCAGTAGGAATCATCACCTTCATGCTCTCATGGAATGAATTACTATATGGTGTGGTTTTTACCAATACAAAAGCTGCGAAGACACTCTCGCCTGGACTCACCGACTTCTTTGGGGACTTTCATATCCTCTGGAACCAGCTGGCATCCGCATCAATCATCGCGATCCTACCCGCTGTGGTTTTCACGGTTTTCTTTTCACGGTATCTTATTTCAGGTCTTATCAGAGGGGCCATTAAAGGATAAAAGGAGGCAATATGGTTAATCACACATACTGTAGAATTCCAGCTCGGACTGGTTACTTCTCGGCTACCATTGATTGTGACAGACTCATCAATCTCTCCCCTGCACCTGCTCCGTCGGAACCAGTAGAAGAACTATGGCTGACACCAGGGCTTTTTGATATTCAGGTGAATGGTATGCTCGGGCACAACCTCTCGGGAGAAGATCTTTCGGTAAGTCAGGTCGTTGAAATCGAACGGGAACTTGAAAGACGAGGAGTGACAAGATGGTGTCCAACGGTAATTACACAAGATCCGGTTATTGTCGAACGGAATTTAAATATACTACGCTCGGCGATTGAGGAAAACGCTGTTCAAAATGTACACTGCATTCATCTCGAAGGGCATTACATTTCAGCCGAAGATGGGTATCGCGGGGTTCACATGAAACGTTGGGTCCGTGATCCCGATCCCAAAGAATTCGATCGATGGCAGGCAGCGGCCGGAGGACATATAGGTCTCTTCTCTCTCGCTCCCGAACGTGAAGGTGCTCTTGAATTTATTCATAAACTGAAACTGGAGGGAGTGAAGACCGCTCTAGTGCATCATAACTCAGGATACGAAAGAATTCGTTCTGCGATAGCAAACGGGGCCGATCTCGCGACGCACCTTGTGAATGGCTGTGCCAGTATGATTCACCGTCAGCACAACGTCATCTGGGCCCAGCTCTCTCTAGACGATCTATGGGCTAGCTTTATAGCGGACGGTTATCACATCCCGTATTATACATTACGAGCGGTCATTAGAGCGAAAGGCAAAGAGAGATCGATTCTCGTTTCTGATCTCGCCTATCTTTCTGGATTCCCCGAAGGCGAATATACTAAAAATGATTTAACGGTCGTCCTCAAAGACGGTGGCCTCTGGGTAAAGAGTGAAGGAACAAACTTATTGAGCGGTGCTATAAAAACCCTCAACGAAGGATGTGAATATCTTGCGGTTCATGCGGGATTCACAATTGAAGAGGCGCTGGTTTTAGCTTCATTGAATCCAGCCAGATACATGGGAGCGGAACATAAGACTCAACTCTATCCTGGGTATAAGGGACCGTTAGTCCTGTTCTCTTGGAAAGATAAAAAACTAATAATCAAAGAAGTACACAATTGTCATGGATAAGGTAGCCCGAGTCAACTTAAGTAAACTCATCGCAGAGAAATTAAAAAATAATATCACTAAGGGGAAGTTCAAGCCCGGAAACCATCTTCCGACACACGAAAAACTTTGCGAGAAATGAAGAGTAAGCCGGGTTACACTTCGTGAGGCAATGAAAAAACTTGAAACCGAGGGAATTGTCGAAATCCATCAAAGACGGGAAACCTTGGAAAATCTATGCAATGCTAAAGAATCATGATGATAAAGGAGTTGCTATGAAGATGAAGAAACATGTAGCCAACATGGAAAAACGTGTCAAAATGACATCTTTCCATATCGATACGGAAAGTCTTCCAAGGAAAATTAAGGAGTGGGGCTCTCTCGTGGATTTAGTGAATAAGCAAACAGCTGACACTACCGCGGAATTCTCTCTTTCTCTCATCTCCTACGAAAAAGAGCACTACTCAGGGTTTCACAATGATACCGAATATATTTACATCATTGAAGGGAAGGGGAGAGCAAAAATCGCGGGAGATGAGATTTCTTTCGCAAAAGGCTCACTGTTAGTAATTCCTGCTGGAACGGAGCACGCGATTTGCGTAGTTGAACAAGGCCCGGTACGTGCGCTTCTAGTACACGTGCGATAAATCAGATTAAGGAGTAAATAAATGGAATCCTGGTTCAAATCTAATGTGCTTGCTGATAAAACTGCTCTAGTAATTGGAGGCTCTTCAGAGAGTGGTCCTGTTGTATGTAAAATTCTAAATGGGCATGGTGCGAAAGTTGTGTTCACATATTATAAAAATGAAACACATGCACGTAAAATCGAGAAGGAACTCAGTGAAAAACAAAAGTCAAAGGCATACTCCTTCGATCTGCTGGACATGACACAGGTGTTTGGACTTCTCCCCGAAATTGAGCGTGATTTCGGACGAATCGATATCTTGATAAACCTAGGAGGCCCACCTCCCATTCATACAGACTTCCACGTTTTGAATGAAAATGAGTTCGACAGAATGATAGATTCGCATTTCAAAGGATGCTTCTTTTTATCGCTTGAAGCGGCAAAACGTATGGAATCCAGTGGGGGCGGTGTCATCATCAATATATCAGCAACGAGCAGCACGAAATACAGTCACAGTGTATACGGTCTTGCGAAAGCTTGCGTAAAGGAGATGTCCAGATTCCTAGCCTATACATTTGCACCCACAGTCCGGATACTTACAATTGTTCCTGGGCTAATTGATATCAAAGAAGTTGATCTAGATTTGAGAAACGCTCGAGCTGAGGCTTCTCCTCTCAAAAGAAATGTCACCGCGGAAGAAATCGCGCAACTCGTGATCGCAGCTACCTCTCCAGCTTTTACAAGTATAACAGGAGAGAGCATTATCGCTGACGCTGGTTTTTATCTATTACACCCATGATTCCCCTAGTTTTATTTTTGATATGGCGCCCGTATACTATTAATTAATAACAGGAGGAAGGTATGAAGACTTACATTCTTGATTCGAAGCAGGAACTTGGAGCAGTAGCGGCAGAGAGCGGTGCCGATGCAATCCGTCGCGAGATTCTGGAAAAAGGGCGTGTAAATATTATCCTCGCAACCGGTGCGAGTCAGTTTGAGATGCTCGAACACCTGACAGCTATGAAAGATATCGATTGGTCAAAAGTAATAGCCTATCACCTTGATGAATACATTGGCATTCTGAAAACACATCCTGCAAGCTTCCGCAAATATCTCAAGGAACGGTTCGTTGACAATGTGCCGTCACTTGCCGGTTTCTTCTTTATCGAAGGTGATGCCCAAGATATTGAGGCGGAGCGTCTTAGACTTGGTGAACTGATTTCACGGTGCACTGTTGATGTCGCCTTTGTTGGAATTGGAGAGAACGGACATCTCGCCTTTAATGACCCACCAGCTGATTTCGAAACAGAAGATCCTTATCTTATAGTCAAGTTGGATTCTGACTGTAGGAAACAACAGCTAGGTGAAGGCTGGTTCAAAACACTTGAAGAGGTGCCAAAGAGAGCAATTTCAATGAGCATCAAACAAATAATGAAGAGCAGTGTACTCATCGTCTCGGTTCCCGACCGGAGGAAGGCGAAAGCGGTTAAGTGCGCGGTAGAAGGCGAGGTAACGAACAGCTGTCCGTCATCAATCCTCCAGAACCACCCAGACTGCAGGCTGTTCCTCGACACCGAGTCCGCCGCACTCCTCACGAAGAAATGAAAGCTTTAAGAATGGTTTAGCTTTCCCTTTTACGAAGTCTTCCTTTGGTACGTCTATCTATAGTATTACCTAAGTCTTCAACCATCTGGTTAAGAAACCGCTTAGCCTCCATGGGTTGTCACGGTAGGACAGCCAGTCACCTGACTGCCCCCGCACAGATCCCAGCGTGCGGAACTACCGCACTGGGCTCTTCAGAAATACTCGCTTCCGTAAAAGACAAATTAGTATTGCCTTCTTTGCTATTCCCTGCAGGGAGGTTTGCATTTGTTATCCAGTCCTACTTGCCTGGCAAATGTTATCCTTTGCAGGCTACGTATTCTGTCAGCCCCTTCCTCTATTTGTATAGAGTACTGTGAGCTGATCCGACTCCCTATAAGCCATCAGTCACCCTCTCTTTTCATCGGGTAGACTTACCTTTTGTTAAGGAGCTTATAGGGTCTCCCAAGTTCTCTTATATCTCTCTACAGACATGCCATGTGCCAAGACCCCGACAGACCCTCTAGAATCTTGCCATATGCGATTCTTTTGTATAGGCTTCCGTTGCAGAAAAGACGTCGCCATCTGCATTAATCTTTATTTACGAGGCTGTATAATTCACTTCAGGAAGTACGGTCTTCCTTATGGCCTATCTGTTTCCCTGTGTACGCTTCATCTAATGGTTACCCATTTCAATGCAACACTCAGTATGGGTGGTTGGCTAGACCTTACCCAACAAGGACTTTCACCCTGTAAGAAATATAAAACTTCTTGGCGCTCTTCCGCTAAAAGTTACTGAATTATTCATTAAAATAGCTGTCCCTATTATATACCGAATTATTAAGCACGAATAACCTTCTCTCTAGTATCCTTCTATATTATGTTTTATTTTTACTTGGTTTATTTAATTTTATAAATAAATCCTTAATTTTCTTTAAATATATTTCTGCTTTTGCTCTTGATTGATCATCTGAAAAGCAGTTAAATCCATTAAATCCTAAATCCGCTGTATCTTTGAATTTTTTAAATGTAATAGTAAGTTCTGTGTATGCTTTTGTTGCAGAAATTCTTCTAGGAGATTGTATTCTTCTATTTTTATAGCCTACATATAATGCATCTTGTTTATTTTTTTCCAATTCTCTGTTAGCAATATTTTTTGCCCTTTTTGTAAAACCTTTGAATTGAAATGATGACCAAAATTGTTTGTTTACATGAGAAAATAACATTTTTCTGGAAAATAGATGGTTTAAAAATTCCTGTGGGTTAGAATCAGGATTAATTATAATATCATCACAAATGTGATCAATCATCTCTAGCTTTCCAAGTTCTTCAAAAGATAAAATCGCAAATGCATATGAGGATGGAAAGGCGTCTACTTTATACAAGGTACATGCATCACAAAAAAGACGTACAGCATTGATATATACTTCCTCTTTAATTCTGGATAAAGTTTTTTCGCTTGGTATCATCATAAAACTCCCTTTATTTTGAATTAAAACTCATCCTATTTTTTCTGTGATTTAATTTTCCTAAAGCCTTAATCATCCGGTTAAGAAAATCCTCAGATCCTATAGGTTGTCACGGTAGGACAGCCAGTTACCTGACTTCCCCCGCACAGATCCCAGCGTGCGGAACTACCGCACTGGGCTCTTCAGAGATACTCGCTTCCGTAAAAGACAAATTAGTATTGCCTTCTTTGCTATTCCCTGCAGTGAGGTTTGCATT
>Ga0307428_1000247_pt1 | contig 41460 bp, 39 predicted proteins | sample SalMarWE160240MG_FD_202161 | JGI IMG/M metagenome (GOLD analysis project Ga0307428, IMG submission 202161) | Salt marsh sediment microbial communities from the Plum Island Ecosystem LTER, Massachusetts, United States - WE1603-240 | ecosystem: Environmental > Aquatic > Marine > Intertidal zone >...
GAGCTTTCTACTCTTCTATATAACCATTTATTTTCGTTATTCAGTTTTCAAAGGACATATAGAGTTAAATTTGCTGCTTAAGTTGAATATGTTGTATTAAATAGTTAGTTTTTGGGATATAATCATATTATATAATAGTATTCTTTATTAAATACTAGAATTAGAATTTTATTGTATGTAGAGTAAAAGTAGTCTTTATTTTAAACCTTAAAAGAAAAGCAACAGAGAAAAAGAATTTATCTTAAAGGAGAATAAATGATGGAATTATTTGAATATGAAGCTAAAGAGTTACTGTCTAAATACGGAATATTCATTCCAAAAAAATATTATTTAGTATATAATTCCTCAGAAGTAAGGATAAATAATGAACCGGTAGTTATCAAGGCCCAAATATTAAGTGGAGGTAGGGGCAAAAGAGATGGCGTAAAAGAGGCTCAATCTACTTTAGAAGCCAAACAAATAATAAACAATATGATAGGTACAACTATTAATAATTTTATAATAAAAAAAGTATTAATCGAAGAAAAATTAGAAATAGCAAAAGAACTTTATATTAGTGTTTTTGTAGACAGAAACAAGGGAATACCCTTAATAATGGTTAGCCCTTATGGTGGTGTAGATATTGAATCTATTGAAAAGGAAAATATTTTTATTAGAACAGCAGATCCATTAATTGGTTTACAAAAATTTATAGTAAGGGATCTTGTACAGAAACTTATTTTAGAAAAAGGTTTACAAAAAGAGGCTGAAAAGACAATATTTAATCTTTACAAGATTTTTAAAGATTATGATGCCGAGCTAGTAGAGATAAATCCATTGGTAGTTACAGAAGAAGGTAAATTAGTTGCTGCTGATGCCAAAGTAGTAGTAGATGATAATGCAATCTATCGTCAGTCTAAGCTTCAAGAACTAGATATGAAAGACAGAGAGGGCTTAACAAATTTCGAGAGAAAGGCTTTTGAATTAGGAGTTACAGCTAATGAGATGAAAGGAGATATAGGGATAATCACAAGCGGGGCAGGTCTACTAATGGCGACCGCCGATGCTATAACATATTACGGTGGAGAAATAGGTCCTGTAGTAGATTTAGGAGGGGCAGCCTTTGATACTACTCCAGAACGGATAACAAAGTTAATTTCTCTTCTAAAAAACCTTAAGTTGAAAGCTATTCTATTTAGTTTCTTTCTACAAATTGGAAGATGTGATATTTTTGCACAAAGTATTTCTGATTCACTTGGCTCCATAAGTGATAATATCCCTATAGTGATAAGATTAAAAGGGAATAAAGACGATTTAGCCAAAAGCATTCTTTCTAATAAAAATTTCTTTCTTACAGATTATTTTGAGGAAGCGGTAAGAAAAGTTGTTGAAAAGAGTGAATAGATAAAAATAAAAGGAGAGAATTTATATAACGTCTATTATTGTCGATAAAAATACAAAAGTTTTAATTCAAGGAATAACAGGTAATCTAGGTAGAAGTTTTGCAAAGAAAATGATTGAGGATAGTACAAATTTAGTTTGTGGAGTAACACCTGGTAAGGGAGGCGAGAAACTTTTTGATATACCTATATTTGACTCAGTAAAAGAAGCTCTTCAAAGAACTAAAGCAAATACATGTTTATCAGTTGTACCTGCTCCTTATTTAAAAGATGCTGTTTTGGAAGCATTATATTCTGGTATTGAACAGATAGTTATATATACCGAAAATGTACCTCTTCATGATGAAATGGAAATAGTATATTATGCCCGATTAAAAGGAGTAAGAATTCTAGGACCTGCTTCAGCTGGGGTTGTCTCTCCTGATAAAGCTAATGTTAGCGATTTAAATAGCAAGTATTTAAAAAAAGGAAATATAGGTATAGTTTCTAAAAGCGGGACTATTACTTATGAAGTTTTGGATGGATTGAATAAAGTAGGGTTAGGAGTAAGTACATTAGTTTGTCTAGGAGGGGATCGTGTTATAGCTACTACATATACTGATATTTTGCCACTTTTTGAACAAGATCTAGATACTAAGGCAGTAATAATGATTGGAGAAATTGGAGGAACTGCAGAGTTAGAAGCCGCTAGTTATATTGAAAAGATGAACAAGCCAGTTTTTGTCTACATAGCAGGCCAATTTGCTTCTCCAGGCAAAAGAATGGGACATGCTGGCGCTATTGTGAATAGAGATGGATCAGATTCAGCCAAGGCGAAGACAGAAATACTTAAGAAAGCAGGAGCATTAGTAGCTTGTAAACTAAATGATATTTCAATTTTAGTAGCTGAACACTTTTTAGATAAAAATAAAAATTAAAATATTAAAATTTAATCAATAAGTTAGGAGAAATTTTAGATGTATACAGATATTTTATATGAAGTAAAGGATAGCAAGGGAAGAATTACTATTAACCGGCCGAAAGTAATGAATGCGTGGACGAAAAACACCAAAGAGGAAATTTTAGATGCTTTAAGAAAAGCAGGTAAAGATGAAATTGTAAAGGTAGTAATTATAACAGGTGCAGGAGATAAAGCATTCTGTGCCGGTCAGGATTTAAAAGAATCTAAGGAAATAAAAGCAGATAAGGCTAGTGAATGGATTACCGAATTTGATAATCTATATTGGACAATACGACATTTTGAAAAGCCCATAATAGCAGCTGTAAACGGAGTTGCAATAGGGTCAGGATGGCAATTGGCTCTACTTTGTGATTTCCGAATTGCTTCAGAAAATGCAAGATTTGCCTTTACTGAAATTGATGTAGGATTTGCTTGTATTATTGGCTCTACTTTATTATGGAGTACCTTAGGAGAATCTTTAACCAAAGAACTAATTTTAACTGGCAGGTTTATAAATGCAGAAGAAGCCTTAAAGTATCAATTGGTAAATAAACTTGTTCCCCAAAAGGATTTTGAGCGAGTGGTAAATAATTTTGCAGTAGAATTAACTAAAAAAGCTCCAGTAGCTACGAAGTTAAATAAACAATGGTATTGCAGATTAACCGATCAGGCATATCTTAATTGTATATCTTTTGCCAAAGAAGCTCATACCATTGGATATGCTTCAGGGGAGCCCAAAAAATATCAGGATGAATTTTTCGAAGAAAGGAAAAGGTAAAGAAAGGGGAGAAATGAAGCAACAGATTGTATTAAAAAATTTTAAGTTAATTGATGTTACTAATAATAAACTAATTCCTAGTGCTTTACTAATTATTGAGGGTGATCGAATCAAAGAAGTATTTTTAGAAAAATTGTCTAATTATGAGTATAAAGGAGCTGTGATTGATTGTAAGGGACAAACTTTGTTGCCCGGTTTAATTGATGCTCATATCCATGTTGGAAGTGTTGATGAAAATCTTTCTGAACAACAAAGAAGGAATTATCCTTCGATCTTAGTAATCAAGGGAGTTAATGTATTAGAAAACACCTTGGAACAAGGATTTACTACAGCAAGAGATGCTGGTGGAGCAGATCCTGGTTTTCGAGAAGCAATAAAACAAGGCTTAATTAAAGGGCCTAGATTATTTGTAGCTGGTGCCTGCCTTTCTCAAACTGGTGGGCATGGTGATATGCGCCTAGCTACTGAAATAATTAACCACCCCAAATATTGTACTGGTTTAGTCACCAGAATCTGTGACGGAATTGATGCTGTTAGGCATGAAACTCGAGAACAAATCAGGCAGGGTGTCGATCAAATTAAAATCATGGCCAGTGGTGGAGCAAGTACTCCAACTGATGAGCTGGAATCTTCCCAATATAGTCTAGAAGAAATAAAGACTATTGTCTTTGAAGCAGAATCATCGGGCAAGTATGTTATGGCCCATTGTTATTCTAATCGAGGTGCTCGTCTATGTGCTCAGGCTGGGGTTCGTAGCATTGAACATGGAAATCTATTAAATCGAGAATCAGCAAAAATTTTAAGAGATACCAATGTCTATTTAGTTCCAACTATAGTGGCATACGAGATGCTTTACCAAAAAGGAGAGAAATTGGGATTACCTGATTATTTTCAAAGAAAAATAAACTATCTAAAAGAAAGAAGTTTAGAAGCCTTGGATATAGCCAATCAAGAAGGGGTTAAAATTGCTTCTGGAAGTGATTTAGTTGGTTCTTTACAGGGTTATAAAGGAATGGAGCTAGAACTAAAATCCAGAGTCATCGGACCAATGGGCGCAATTGTTGCTACCACAAAAACCAACGCTGAACTGTTACGACAGGAAAAAGATTTAGGTACCATCGAAAAAGGTAAATATGCGGATATGATTTTAGTTAATGGAGATCCACTTAAAGATATCAGCTTGATTCAAAATTACAAGGAGAAGATTACTTTGATTATGAAAGGAGGGGTAATCTATAAAAATATTATTGATGTTTAATTAAATCAGACGTGTAATCTAAAAATGATATTTTAGTATATAAAAAACTGTAATATCTTTAATTGATGGTAACAATATTCGTAGTAATAGGGGAAGTTCAGAGTGGGAGTTGATAATTATTAATGGCGTGGCTAACTCCTTCTCTTCGACACCAGCCAGAGGCTCTAATAGAATAGCAACAAAAAGAAAGGGGTTTTGCTATGAGCGAGAAAGAATTTCTTTATCAGACGAGATTAAAGATATTTCGAGAAGCGGATAAGAAAGAGGGCAAAAAAGTGGAAAAAGTATTTAGCTATATAGAGTGTCATCGAGATGAGTATATTAAGCTACTTAAAGATTTTTGTAATCAGCCTAGTGTATCTGCAGAAAATATTGGAATGGAAGAGATGGCTGCTTTAGTGAAAAAGACATTAGTATCATTAGGAGCGGAAACTGAGCAGATTGAAACATTTGGATATCCTATTATTTATGGTGAAATTAATCAGGGAAAAGAAAGAGTATTGACTTTTTACAATCACTACGATGTGCAGCCAGTAGATCCTCTTGATCAATGGAAAACTGACCCTTTTGAATCCACAATAATAGATGGAAAATTTTTTGCTAGAGGTTGTGCAGATAACAAAGGAAGTATGTTGTCAAGAATTTGTGCTGTCGATGCATATCAAAAGGTTTATGGGAAGCTGCCTTTAAATATAAAATTTATTATTGAAGGAGAAGAAGAAGTAGGAAGCCCACACTTAAAAAAATTTTCTGAAAAATACCCAAAAAAATTACGTACAAATGGAATTATTTGGGAGGGAGGAAGTAAAAATATTAATGGTTCTCTACAAATAGGATTAGGTGTAAAAGGATTATGCTATGTTGAACTTTATGCAAGAGGAGCAAACGATGATTTACATTCATCAAATGCTGCCATAATAGAGAATCCTGCTTGGAGACTTATATGGGCATTAAGTACTTTAAAAAATGAAAAGGATGAAATTTTGATAGATGGATTCTACGATACAATTAAACAACCTACTCAAGAAGATATGGAATATTTGGAAAATATAATATATGAAGAAGAGGTAATGAAAAAAAGTATGGGAATTAAGAGTTTTATAAATAATTTAACAAGTGTTGAACTGAAGAAAAAATTATTATATGAACCTACATGCAATATATGTGGGATTAATTCAGGATATATAGGAAAAGGTGAAAAAACAGTGCTACCTTCATCTGCGAAAGCAAAAATAGATTTTCGATTAGTTTATAATCAAAAACCAGACGATATATTCTCTCTTCTACGTAAGCATTTAGATAATCATGGATTTAGCGACATTGAAATTGTTTATATTTCTGGAGTAAATCCCTATTTGACAGATAGTAACAGTTTAATTGCAAAAATTGTTATAAAAAATGTTGAACGTATATATAAAATGCCACCTGTAATTTATAGAAATATAGCAGCAACTTCACCTATGAGTGTTTTATGTGAAAGTACTAATATTCCAGCGGTTTTATATGGAGTTAACAATGATGAATCTAATATACATGCTCCAAATGAGAATATTTATGTAAAAGATTATTTAAATGGCATTAAACTTACAACTACAGTTTTTCACGAATTTGCGAAATACTGTAATTCTACGCTAAGCAATTAAAAAACGTCAATAATCCTTTTAAACATAAAACGCTGGCATTTTTCGCTGTTTGAACATATCAAAAATGAAGGTATTTTTGATAATATTCATACAAATAAAATCAAGATGACATATATAAAAACGATGCTCTGTGGTCACTTCATATGAATAGATAAATTGGAGCGACTGAAATTATTGCAAAATGATCCACTTATTAATGAGTTTGATATTTCTATAAAAGAAACTGAAACAGTATCTAGATTCTTATGCAATTTTAATTTCAAGACTACACAAATGTTGAGAGATATGAATTTTAAAGTATTCAAAAACTGTTTTCTAAAAGTAATTTGAAATCAATCATAATTGATATAAATAGCAGTGTTATCAATATAGAAGGTAATTAAGAAGATGCTTCAAAAGGGTATAATCCTAAAAAATTTGGCAATTGCAGTTATAATATTCAGTTTGGCTTTTGTGATGAACTGAAAGTATATATCACTGGGTTTTTGAGAAGTGGAAACACTTATGTTGTCCCTTGCTCTTAAAGAGTCATTTACAAAAAAAATAAACTGAAATTACTGGAAGCATATACTTTGGAAAGGGGGTGGTAAGTAAGGTAGAAATTTATTTTTGTTTTAATCCAGCGGGAACTCCCCACCTGTAAAGGTGGGGATGAGAGCGTTTTTCTTGTTTCTTCTGTTCGTTCTTTAATAGAATAAAAAGATGAGACTATCTAAAGCGGTTCATACCGTATACAAAATCCAATACCATATCGTCTGGATCACCCGATACCGGAGAAGATTTTGGTCACAAAAGTAAAGAGTTACCTGAAGACAAAGTTTCAAGAGATTAGAAAGTATTATCATGATTGGGAGTATATATAGATAGGAATAAAACAAGAGCATATTCATCTATACATGGTCATTCCTCTGAAATATGCCATGAGCAAGGTAGTAGAGACAATCGAGAAAAATACCAGCAAATCTCTAAGTAGTAAGTTCACTTTCTTGAAAAAGGTGTATTGGGATAAAAATGGCATTTGGGGTAAAAGGTTATTTTGTCTCTACTGATTTTGATTAGCTTAAATATTTTATTTTCAGCGCAAGTCAAAGGTACTATCATTGATAAAGTATACGTAAATGTCAAACGAGATCGAGTTGTAGTATCCTTTACTAAAGCTTCGATTTCGTTGTTTGTGAATATGTTCCCGGGGGAAATCTAATACTGTTAAAGAGATTCCTATTAAAGGGGAAATACCTTCGGCTACTGATATTCCTTCAGGTTGCGGGTTCCTTCCCCGATGTCAGAAAGAAAAATCTATTTAAAAGAAGTAAAATTAAGGTATCAAATTGTCTGCTATTTAATTAATTAGGAGTTGATGTTTTATATGAAGGAAATATTGAAAGATATTTTGAGTTGGCTAGAACCAAAGGTAAATTATGCTGATTTAAGATTTGTTCAGACTGAAGAAGAAAGCATCCAGGCAGAAAATGGAATATTATTTTCCCATATTGTTTCAACCAATCAAGGAGTAGGAATACGGATGCTGGCGGATGGTGCCTGGGGGTTTGCTGCTTCTAATAATTTAGACAAAGCATCTTTACAGGAAACAGCCGCTAAAGCTTTAGATATTGCCCGAGCCTCTGCTCTTACTAAAAAAGAAGATGTCAAACTTGCTTCCGAAGGTAAACATACCGACACTTACATTACTCCGATAACTAAAAATCCCTTCCAGGTTAGCCCTGCAGAAAAAATAGACCTTTTGGTAAAAGCTACCAGGATGATGCTAAAAGATAAAGTAAAGAAAAGTGAAGGTTCATTTAATTTTTATAAGACTAATAAAATATTTGTATCTACCGAAGGTTCTGAAATTGAACAGACTATATTTGAATCAGGTGGTGGGATTACAGCTTATGCTTTAGGTGAAGGAGATTTCCAAAAACGTTCTTATCCTTCCAGCTTTGGAGGGGATTACGCTACCCGAGGATACGAATTTATCGAGGAGATGAATCTATTAGAAAATGCCGAAAGAATTGCGGAAGAGGCTAATCAGTTATTAGTTGCTCCTTCCGCCCCAGAAGGGGTGACGGATATTGTATTAGGAGGGCCCCAACTTGCGCTTCAGGTCCATGAATCCTGCGGGCATCCGGTAGAATTAGACAGGGTTTTAGGGAAGGAAATTAGCTATGCCGGGGGAAGTTTTTTAACCCTGGATAAATTAAATAGTTTTACCTATGGAAGCCCGGAGGTAACCATAGTGGCTGATGCAACTGTTCCGGGAGGTTTAGGTACTTTCGGTTATGATGATGAAGGCGTTCCTGCCTCCAAAAGTTATCTGGTAAATAAAGGGAAATTTGTGGGTTACTTAATGTCCAGAGAAGATGCCTTTAAATTAGGATTAAAAAGTAATGGTGCCGCCCGGGCAGTAAGTTGGGATAGAATTCCCCTGGTTAGGATGACTAATGTCAACTTATTACCGGGAAATTTAGAGCTGGATAAGCTTATCGGAGAAATAAAGGAAGGTTTATATTTAGATTGTAACAAGAGTTATAGTATAGATGATAAGAGATTGAACTTCCAATTTGCTACAGAGATTGCCCAGGAAATAAAAAATGGAAAATTAGGAAAAATTTATAAAAATGCAATCTACCAAGGAATAACGCCGGAGTTTTGGAAATCTTGTGATGGAATAAGTTCTGGAAAATATTGGCATATCTGGGGTGTGCCGAGTTGTGGCAAAGGGCAGCCAAATCAATTTATACATGTAGCACATGGCACATCTCCTGCGAGATTCAGAAAGGTAAAGGTAGGTGCTTCCAAATGAAAGATATAAATTCAGGGAAAGAACTTGTTAATAAGATAAATAGTTTTATTAAAAATTACAATTTTGAAATAATTGCTTCAGAGGGTAGAAGTGAGCTTACCAGATTTGCAGAGTCTTACATTCACCAAAATGTGGCAGAAACTAATTTTGCTTTAACTGTAAAGGTGGTCAATAAAGATAGGGTTGGTATAGTGAAGATGAACAGTATCGATGACCATATTATATCAGAAAATATAGAAAAGGCAACTGAAATCGCTAAGATCAGTCCAAAATTATATTACCATTATCGTTTGCTGACACCTCAATCATACAAAATAAAAAGTAAATATTCTAAAGATATTGCTAACTTTACCCCTCTAAATCGAGCCCAATTGGTAAAACAACTAATAAAAGAAGTAAATAAAAGAGGATATGAGGCGGCGGGAGCTTTTAAAACAGAAGAATCCACCCTTCTGGTGGCTAATTCAGAAGGAGTTTTTGCCTTTGACCGGGGAACTAAGGTAGATTTCAATTGTGTTATTACCCAAGATAATTCAACAGCATATGCCTCATTTGTAGACAGTGATATTAGTAATTTTAATATAAAAAAAATAACCAATGAGTTATTAAGCGTTGCTTTTAAAAATGTAGATCAGGTAGAGATCGAACCTGGGGTATATACAGCTATTCTTTCTCCAGAGGCAGCAGCAACTATTTTAGACTATACCGGCTATGCTGCTTTTAATGGCAAAACGATTATGGAGGGCAAAAGTTTCGTTTCTCATAATCAAGGTAAGAAGATTTTTCCGGAGATTATAACTGTGTCTGATGATCCTTTTGATGAATTTACTATGCCTATACCTTTTGATATGGTGGGATGTTCTCGGAAAAAGACAGACCTCATCAAAGACGGGGTAATAAACGATGGAGTTTATGACCATTTCACCGCCTTAAAATATAATAGAAAATGTACCGGAAATACTTTACCGCCAGAACATGCTTCTTTAGGAGCCCTCCCTTTTAACCTAGTGATGAAAGAAGGGAGTAATTCTGTTGAAGAGATGATATCCTCTACTAAAAAAGGAATTTATGTTTCCCGTTTTCACTATGTTAATATACTCAATCCCATGAGCATTCAGTTGACAGGGATGACCAGAGACGGGACTTTCTTGATAGAAAATGGAAAGATAGTAAGGGCAATTAAAAATATGAGGTTTAATACAAGCGTAGTAGATATGTTAAAGGCAGTTGATATGATCTCTAAAGAAAAACAGATTAAATCTCAGGTTATTCCATCATCGGGACTGGTCGGACCAGTAGTTGCCCCATATTTTAGAACCAGTAATTTTACTTTTTCCAGCAAAACAAGTTTTTAGGAATAGAGAACATTGTTTATGCTCATTAATTAATATAGCGGGAACTCCCCACCTGTAAAGGTGTGGATGAGAGCATTTTTCTTGTTTTTTCTGTTCGTTCTTTAATAGAATAAAAAGATGAGACTACCTAAACCAGTCCATATCGTTGCGCCTGGCACGAGTAATAGCTTGGCAGTGAAAGTCTGCTATGGAGTTGGCAGTAGCAACCATTAGCTTAAGACAAGGGTGTCCATCGTGAGGTGGAATCTGAAGGAAGTCAGTGGCAAAGCCCCGGCCTGAGGAATACGAACTACATATAAGGCCATACAATCTGGATGAGTTTGCTAGTCAAAACAAAATCCGATACTGCCAAAAGATTGCGTGGTAGATGTAGCAGGTAGATGGGGTGAAGGCTATTATTCTTACCCAGGGAGGTCTGACCTTAAATTGGTCAGAAGTCAGCAGAGGCCATATTAGGATGGCACTCAGTAATATTGAGTGCCATCTGAAGGGCTGAACATAAAGTGAGGGATTAACATGGTAAGTTCGAGAAACATATCAAGAAGGCAGAAAACTCATACCAAGAGAGCCTACCCTGAAAAGAAAGCAGTGCAGCTGTCGACTAATCAGGGAGAGCCGAGTAGGTATCCGGCACAGACCAAAGGTAAATCCCGCGGAAAACAGAATAGCGATTTAATAGAGGAGATACTATCTAGACCAAATATGCTAAAGGCATTAAGGAGTGTAGAAAAGAACAAATGAGCTCCAGGGATAGATAACCTAACAGTAGAGAGTCTTAGACTCTATCTTTCTTAAAACTGGTTATCCATCCGTAGCAAACTACTAAAAGGAGACTATAAACCTAAACCCGTCCTGCGGGTAGAAATTCCTAAACCCAACGGAGGAAAGAGACTATTGGGAATACCTACAGTCATTGACTGACTTATCCAACAGGCTCTCTTGCAAATATTGATAGATATCTTTGATCTCAGGTTTTCTCCCTTTAGTTTCGGCTTTCGCCCGAATCGAAAGGCACATGATGTCATAATAAAAGCAAAATAATATATAGAAGAAGGATACCTCTGGGTAGTAGATCTAGACATAGAGAAATTCTTTGACCACATAAACCACGATATGCTTATGGCCAGAGTTGCCCATAAGGTGAAAGACAAAAGAATACTAAAACTAATCTTAAGATTAAATCTCTACCTAAGAGGTTGGATGCAATAATTCTCTTTATCTGATACTCCCTACATCCTACAAAGATTAGAGGGCTGGATTAGAAGGAGATTGCGGATGTGTCTATGGAAACAGTGGAAAAAGATACGTACTAAATATTGTAACATAATCAAATTAGGGCTTCCAGATTGGGCAGCTCTTAGATTGGCTAATACCCGCAAAGCCTACTAGCATATTGCTCTGGTGACTCTTTAAATAGTGCTTTACCCAATGCCTATTGGGCTAACCTTGGGCTTATAAGCCTGGCAAATCGTTATTGTGGAATTCCTAGTATTTTGTGGATCGTCGTATACCGAACGGTACGTACAGTGGTGTGAGGGGACGGTAGATAAATTAATTGTCTACCTCCTACTCGATTATGGACTCTTTCTTGAAATCACATTATTGAGGGAGGATAAAAAATGAAATCATTACCCTATAATACCAAAAGGAGGTGGAACGAAGTGAATGCGTTACTAAATTGTTAATTGTTAGAGAAAAAGAAAAATAAGGAACTAAACCCTATAAAGGGAAGGAGAAAAGTTATGAAAATAAGTAAGTTTATTAGATTTTTAAGGAATGGATTGTTTTTAGTTTTGGTAGCAAGCCTGATGTTGACTCTATCTTGTGCCGGATATACACAACAAGACGTTAAGGCTGTTCGGACAACCAACGTGTGGACTCCCTTTCTCGATCCAGCACTTGCAATAAACTTTATAAATTGCGTTTTTTATGTAAATCTGTACGATTCTCTGATATTTCCAGCAATGGATGGCAGCTTGAAGCCTTCGTTGGCAAAGAGCTGGGAAATCTCTGAGGATGGATTGACCTACACTTTTGAATTGGTACCCGGAGTCAAGTTCCACAACGGAGACGAGCTAACAGCAGATGATGTGGTTTTCTCTTTGGAGAGGATCATGACCATCGGAGAGGGATTCGGTTATCTTTTCACCGAGAACGTTGAAGGGGCCAAGGCCCTCGAAAAATACAAGGTTCAGTTCAAACTCAAAAAAGTTTTTGCACCCTTCCTAAGCGTGCTGGTAAGGCTTTACATTCTTAATCAAAATCAGGTAATGGCGAACATAAATAAAGATGGTTATTATGAGGAGTTCGGTGATTATGGCAAAGCATGGCTGATCACTCATGACGCCGGATCGGGTCCTTATAAAGTTAAGGAGATGAAAATCCAGGAATTTCTTCTTATGGAGAAATTCAACGATTACTGGGGCGGATGGGAGAACAAAAATGCCCCGCAGTATGTGAAAGAGATCGGAACCAATGAGGCGGTTACCGTAAGGACCCTTATGTCAAGAGGGGAATTGGAAATCACTGACCAATGGCAGTCCGACGAAAATCTCGTTGCCATTGACCAGATTCCCAACACTGAGATGGCCTCTTTTTATTCTGGCACAGTCATGAACATCATGCTTAACACCAAAAAACCTCCGACAGACGATATTCACTTCCGCAAAGCCCTTTCTTACTGTATTGACTATAAGAAAATTATTGAGAAGATTTATCCCGGCTCTCGCCCTTCTGGTTCTGTTGCTTCCAGCACCCCTGGATACAACCCTAATCTAAAGCCATATACACTGGATCTGGCAAAAGCAGAAATGGAAATAAAACAATCTTCCTATTACGGAAAATTGGACCAGTACCCCTTTGAACTCTATTGGTGTTCGGGGCTTGTGGATGAGGAAAAAGTTGCTTTGATGGTTCAGGCTAATGCCGCCAAGCTGGGAATAAAGGTGGACATCGTCAAGGCCCCCTGGATCAACTATATTGATAAAATGGCTACACCCGAAACCACTCCTAACGGAGCCATCATCTTTGTCGCCCCTAGTTATGCTGAGGCAGGATCGATGTTAAAGTCTCGCTACCATTCCAGTACTTGTGGAACCACCGAGCAAGGAGAATGGCTACAGGATCCCGAAATTGATTCAATGATTGAGGATGCGATTTCTACTCTTGATCAAAAAGAGCGTTTCCAAAAATACTATGCCATTCAGGAGAAAATTGCGGGACTCTGTCCAACAATATGCATTTTGGAGAAAGCAGATAAGCAAGTCTTTCGAAGCGATTACGTTGTTTTCCCCGTCGCAGAGCTTGTTAAGCAAGGGAAACCGTGTAACCCCATTTTTGGTTATAGCTTTTATTTTCGGGATTTCAAGGTTACTCCTGAAAAAGCACAATCTCCATATGCTCCGTTCAAACCATAATCTTTGCTCAAGTGTAGAACTCTTTAAGCACATTGAAATTATGCAGGCTCTTAATTAAGAGCCTGCATAATATGAAATAAAAGGAGTGTCCATCTAGTGATGCTGAAGCTTAGAATTTTTCTTTTTAGACGATTGTTATTCTCGATTTTTGTAATTTTTGGATTATCGATAGTGATTTTTATAATTGCGCGGGTTGTCCCAGGTGACCCGGCTCGCATGGCACTGGGGGGGAAAGCTCCTAAAGAGGTGGTTCAAAGGTTAAGGCAGGAAATGCATCTGGATAAAACCTTACCGGAGCAATATTTTTTCTGGATCAGAGGGGTTTTATCTGGGGATTTTGGTCGTTCTTTGCGTACTGGGAGGACGGTATTAGAAGATATTAAGATATTCTTTCCAGCAACGATAGAACTGGTTATTTTTTCGGGGCTATTAACGGTTATTTTTGCTATTCTCTTCGGAACCCTTGCAGCTCAACATAAGAACACCTGGGTGGATAATTTAATTAGGATTTTGAGCTATTTTGGAGTGTCTATTCCAGCATTCGTGGCAGCGATTATTTTTTTGTTACTTTTTGGATACTACTGGACAATATTACCAGTCTTGGGCAGGCTGAGTTCTGGAATAAGCTATCCTACGAAGATCACGGGTTTATTAACTATTGACAGTTTAATCCAGGGAAACTTTGTGGCTTTCTGGGATGCATTCAAGCACTTGATTCTACCTTCCACTGCCTTATCCTTAGGACGTCTTTTCCAGGAAGCCCGCATTACACGCTCTTCTATGGTTGAAAATATGCATAAGGAATATATTACCGCCGAACGGGGGTATGGTATCCCTGAGAGAATTATAATGTTTAAGTATCTTCTTAAACCTTCATTAATTCCCACGGTATCGATAATGGGCCTGGATTTGGCCGCCTCATTTGGTAACGCCTTCCTGGTGGAAATGATTTTTTGCTGGCCCGGGCTTTCGCGCTACGGTATTAACGGGATGTTGACCAAGGATTTAAACGTTATTTCCGGAGTGATTATTTTGTATGGTACCATCTTTGTGATCACGAACATTATTGTCGATATTATTTTAACTTTTCTGGATCCCAGAATCAGATTTAGCAATAGATGAGGTATATAAAATGAGAAACTCGAATCAGCTCAATAATTCAATAGCTATCAGTTTAGTAAGACCCAAGTCCATATTCTGGCTCAATCTGGGGAAAAATTGGTATAAGTTTTCCTGGAATAGATTATCAATAGTAGGTTTGGTGATCGTTACAGGAATAATTATTTCAGCAATTTTTGCGCCTTGGATAATCCCTTACCCTGAGCATGTTGGCCCCTTTGTTGATTTCGAGAATGCGTTGCAAGCACCTTCATTACAGTATCTTTTTGGGACAGATAACATAGGAAGGGATATCTTTTCAAGGGTCATCTTTGCGTTTCGCGGTGCTTTGATTATGGCAGTCCTGGTCCTGGCACTAGTAGTGCCACTGGGTGTTTTTCTGGGGTTAATTGCCGGAAATTTCAAGGATACATGGATTGACAACGTAATCATGCGTATCACCGACATATTCCTTAGCGTCCCGCCCTTAATTCTAGCGCTTGCAATAGCAGCAGTGTTAAAGCCAACCTTGACAAACGCAATGATCGCAATCTCGATTATGTGGTGGTCATGGTATACTAGATTGGTATATGGAATGGCCTCTTCCATAAGGAAAGAATATTTTGTTGTTGCAGCAAGTTTAATGGGTGCGAGTAAATTTCATATTATCTTTCGAGAAATTCTCCCCAACTGTATGTCCCCAGTTTTTACCAAGATGGCTTTGGATGTAGGATGGATAATTTTAATCGGAGCATCTCTGAGTTTTGTAGGCCTGGGAGAACAACCACCCATCCCTGCATTAGGCCAGATGGTTTCGGATGGAGCGAGGTACATGCCTATCTTCTGGTGGATGACCATTTTCCCCGCCCTAGCTATCGTGCTTGCCATTCTGGGTTTCAACCTACTGGGTGATGGTATTAGGGATATGCTTGAGACGGGGGTGGAATAAAATATGAAAACCAAAGAAGATATTCTATTAAATATAAAAGATTTACACGTTTGGTACAGAGTGTATAGTGGTTATTTAAAAGTACTTAATGGCATTCGCTTAATGGTTCGAGAAGGTGAGCGAGTTGGCCTTGTAGGAGAAGCCGGTTGTGGGAAAACTACAACTATGAAATCAATTCTGCAAATACTTCCACCCGGAGACTTCCACATTCCTCAAGGTCAGATATTTTACAAAGGGCAGGATGTCTTAAAGATGAGTTTTAAAGAGCTCCTAAGGCTTCGCTCTAGGGAGATTGCCGTGATCTTCCAAGATCCAACCGCAGCTCTGAACCCAGTTTTTACTATAGGAAATCAAATCGGCGACGTTATTAAGTATTCCGCCACTTTTAAAGACAATGTGCACAAGGAGAAAATTAAGACGCAATCTATAAAGGCACTAAAAGAAGTATATCTTCCCGATCCTGAAAGGATGTATATTAATTATCCCTTTCAATTAAGTGGGGGTATGAGACAAAGGGTTTGTATCGCCATAGCCATATCCTCTCCAAGAAATTTACTTATAGCGGATGAACCTGGGACATCGCTGGATGTTACCATTCAAGACCAGATTCATCGGCTTTTAAATGAGCTAGTGGAAAAGAGGAATACAGCCATCATTTTAATTACCCATTCTTTAGGTGTAGCAAGAGAAATGACAGATAGAATTTATGTTATGTATGCAGGGACGATTGTTGAAACTGCTACTCCTGAGATCCTTTTTAAAAATCCTGTTCATCCTTATACTAAAGGTCTACTCGCATCTGTCCCAAAAATATCAGGAGGTGGAATAGCCAGGGGTATTCCTGGGAAACTTCCGAGCTATTTGAATCCACCTTCCGGATGTAGATTTAAACTCAGATGCGAACAGGAGAAACCGATCTGTTCAGAAAAGCCACCGCAATTACTTGAGATTGAGAAGGATCATTTAGTAGCGTGCTACTTGACTCAGAGGTAAATAAATGAAACAAACGAAAAATAATGAAATTTTGAAAATTGAAAAATTGAAGAAATACTTCAACGTTGGAAAGGACAAGAAAGGCCCGATATACGTTCGCGCAGTAGATGGAGTGGACCTCAACATCAAAGATGGTGAAACTTTAGGATTAGTAGGAGAGTCAGGATCTGGGAAAAGCACTATTGCCTATACTGTCGTGGGCATGTATCGTCCAACCTCTGGTCAGATTATGTTTAAAGGTAAAAATATAGGCATAGAGGCATCAAGAAGGGCTTTATCTTTAAAAAAAGAAATTCAGATCGTATTTCAGGATCCGGGGTCCTCCCTGAATCCCAGGCAAACAATTGAACAAATCCTGACCTTGCCTTTCAGGATTCATACTCAGACACCTAAAAGACAGTTCCGAAAAAAAATGGTTGAACTGTTGGAAAAGGTAGAGCTCTCTCCCGACTACCTCTACAAATCCCCACCTTCAATTGGGGGAGGAGAAAAACAGATGGTCGCCATTGCCAGAGCTATGGCGTTGAATCCATCATTGATTATTCTCGATGAGCCAACCTCAGCTCTGGATGTATCAGTACAGGCTAAAATTATAAATAAGTTAATAGATCTGCAAAAAGAGATGAACTTGACTTATCTATTTATCACCCATGACCTGAGCTTAATGAGAAATGTTGCCGATAGAATCGCTATCATGTATCTGGGAAAGATCTGTGAAGTGGCTGAGTCTGCTACCTTCTTCGAAAAGCCAATTCATCCCTATACTCAGATGTTAATATCCTCAGTCCCGGTGGTTACTAAGGAAGAAGAAAACTTAAAACCAAAAAAAGTCATTTCTACCGGGGAGATACCAAGTCCAGTTAATATTCCCCCCGGATGCAGCTTCCATCCCCGATGTCTCTACAAAATGCCCATTTGCTCGAAAATAGACCCGGAGATGATTGAGTTTTCTCCTGGACATATAGTTAGATGCCACCTATTTGCTAAACTGGAAAACAAAAAATAATAAAGGAGTAATTTGTGTGAAGAGAAGTGTGCTATATATTGAGCCTGTAGTAAGCGAGATCGTTGATTCTTGGAAAAAATGTTTATCTCAATTTATAGATGTTTCTTTGGCTACTTTTAATTACACTGAGTTTCTTGTGGACTTGAGAAATAAGCATGGATGGTATTTTAACAAAAAGAATGAATACCTGAATTTCCCATCTGAAAAATCAAGATAATATTAAACTTTTTTATGCAACTTTCCTTAACTCTTTTCTAACAATATAATCTCTATCTTCAGTTAACATTTTATATATTATTTTAATTAATTGCCGGACCAGACAGCAAAGGGTATGATTATGAGCCTTCCCCTCCGCTCGTTTTTTAGATAATAATCCTTACATTGGAAGCTAAAACAGATACTACCTCCGGCCATAGTAATTAAAGTTTATTTAAATATTTTATTGGCCTTCCGACTTTGACACTTATAAGCCAATTTTGGATATTTATCCTTTAAAGCCCTTGTGAAATAAGCATTCTATTGTTTGGCTTAAGAAAATGTAATGCAACAAATAATAATAATTATTACCATAATACCTGATAATATAAAGTTGTAATGGTATAATATATTCATGTTTATTAAAATTATTAAATCAGGGTAATATGAATATGCCTATTTAGTCAGATTTTACCGAGGAGATAATAACACCAAACATGAATATTTATTTAACTTGGGGAGATTGGATCAAAATCAGAATAATCCAAGCTTTCAAAACTTGGTTAAACGGCTCTTAGAATTATCTAGGACAGAAGAAATGGTAAACCTTAACACCTTCTCTGAAGCGGAAATAGTAAATTAGTATCATGTCAAGTCTCAATTGACGGATAGAGACGTGACAACTTAATTTTGGCGTCATCAGTGGTAAATTGCCAATTAACTTTTGCATTTTTGTTATTTCTATGGCTCTACCATGCAGCGGCTTCGCTAATGACTTTTTCGATATTGTCAATCCTCCTGTTGAGGCATTGCCCAAGGAGAACGTTCAGTTCGATTTCAGCCATATTAAACCAACTCCCATGTTTTGGAGTGTATATGAATTCAAATTTGTTCCATAACGATTTTGCTTTATCGGGCTTAAATGTTTCATAGAGTGCCCAGGGAGTGTGAGTATTCAGGTTGTTCATGACTAAAGTTATTTTATCGGCTCCATGATAACTTGCTGCTATATTTTCGAGAAAGTAAGCCCAGTCATTTTTTGTTTTTCTTTCGGTGATTTTTAGGATACGTTTTCCGGCTAAGGGCTCACTGGCCATAAAAATATTATAGACACCGCAACGCTTGTATTCGTAATCATGCTTGGCAACATGTCCAGGTGATGCTGCAATGGGAATTTTTTGTTTCCGCAATTAACTGTTTTGGTGATTCATCCATGCATACTACTGGATATTTTGGATCAAAAGACCGCTTGCATACATCCAACACTATTTCCATATATGCAACGAAGTTGCCATTTTGTTCTGGAGGGATTACCCAACCTTTTTGGCGCCAAGGTTTAATTTCATTTTTTTAAACCTGACGTATTGTTTCGTAAGAAATGCTGTTAATTTTATCAGCCGGCAGCCGCATAGATCACCGGAAAAACCCTCTGGCGGGTCGCTGCAACTCAAAACAATAAGATGTGCTTCAAAATCTCCATCGGCCTTTTTGGCGTATATTCGACTCCCCTTCTTACCGTTTAACGTTATATCAAGACATTCTTCTATAAATCGCTTTTTGACTCTGTCAATTTTTCTCATACCGATTTTCAGAACTCGGGAGGTTTCTTCATTAGTAGAGTGTTTTTTCTGGAAATTTCCTTCATCGCAACTAAGTAAAAGCAAAGTAATCCCCAATTATCAATGGGGACTATCGATATTAACTCCCGATTCAAGCTAATTGCCTATTCCCGGAGGAAGATCTAGACTAATGGATTAATGTTCTATCTTTGGGTCATCTCCTGGTTGAGGAGTCATGGAGCAAGTGAGAAGATTGTCTTTATTGTTGATTAGGGAGAAGAATGGGGAGGCAAATTCTGGATGAAAGTCAAGAAGCTAAAGAAGCTTATCGGTGGGTCTGGCTGTAAACTCATTCAGAACCATAAGGGATACCCTGAAGAAAATGTCCATCCGGAAAGATTCCACAGAACCGATGATGAGGAAATTTATATCCCCAGATTATTTCAGATTAAATCGGAAAAAAATCTATTGGATGAAGCCTTGGGTTATATTTATTATTATAATAATCTAAGAGAACACTCATCCCTTAATTATCAGACTTCTTATCAACATTTTAAAAAACAGTTACCAGAGGCTGACAGCAATATCAGGTTTGTGATACCAATAATGTTATATAAGGTATCGGTAGAGATTGGCAACTGGAGCAGATACAATGTCCTGGCGCAGCACCATGATTAAGACCTCTTCTTCTAAGTACCCACTAAAATTTACATTAACATTAAGACTCACTTTTTATCTCTCAATAAATCTAAAATAATCAGTCTGTTTAATCCATTCGGCCATTCTTGTTTTATAACTCCGACACTGACGGGGCTGGTAACTTTCCTTCCCCCTTAAATCCCCCCTAAAACCGCCGAGTAGAACGATGGCGCGAATAGTTTAGGTTAAGCCTATCTGTTACTGTCCCTTTCGGTTAACAGTGTCTCACTATCCTAACCTTGCTCCGTTTCCATCGTCCCCTCTAAAATTCCGTGCGTAGGCATTTCGCTCTACACGGCTTCAAACGATATTTCTTCTCACTGCCTTCCTGCTTAATGCAGTTTACCTTGAGCATATCTACCTCAGTTTCGTTACCATCTTTATCCAGTTCAGAGTCTGGAAGATGTGTCCCTAAAGTAGAGCTTATCGTCCAGAGCCCCTTTGCTCTGCTTCCATTACAGAAGCTTCACAGCTACTATGGGCTCATCCGAGAATCCTATCCGCCTGCTGAACTTCGTTTTTAACTTATATCAGCAGCCCTTATTGAATAGGACTTTCCCAACTTTGATATCTGACCTTTTCTGAGACGCCTTGACCCGTTATATCCGCAGGAGCACCTGATTCTATATCCGTTTATACAAATCAGATGTGTCAGCCTTCCCTTAGTGAGGAAAAGGTCGGCCTCCTAAGCACTCTTGCCAACGACTTCAGGCAAGGGGTTGATTTCGGTTTGCAGTCTTCGCTTTATGCTAAGGCTTCCCAGATTGCTAGACCCCTGAGTCGTTCCCACTTCAAAGAGCAGTCTGGCCGTTTACTTCCGAGCTTTCATACTGCCCGTTACCGTTCAGCATGTCGGGTATATCTACTTGGCCGAAACGGATAAATTGCCAAGACGGGACTTTCACCCGTTAGGTCAAATATTTTATTGGCTGCGACCTCTCTTAACCCCCTTCTTTTTATTTTTGCTCTTTGGCTCAAAAGCTACGCTCGCGGGGACGCTTCTAAGCATAAAATGCAAGAAAAGATAACGCTCTTATGCCCCGCTGTTGCTTCGCTTTATTCGCCACCGCAAAAAAATAAGGTTAGGTTATTTTAATAGGGGGGAAGCATTAAGGGGGAAGGAAAAATTGCGGTCGATTCACCCCCTAGGACAAATAGTAATTTACCTGGTGAGAGTATTGCTTTTTATAAACAGGAGAAAATCACCCCCTCTTATATATCTTTATTCTGATATTGAATATGTAGCGGATATTGAAGGAAACATCTTTTTTCTTATCTTTGTATTTTCTTCTCCTGGCGTTTGCAGAAGCCGGTACCACAAAAAATCCTACGCTTAAAATTTTTGCTATAATTTTTGTGGTGTAAGGTCTTCTATAAACGCCATCGATGTCGCATATATAATCTCTTAGGATAGTTTTAGTTTTTTTTATGCTACTGCTAAAAAATATTAAAACGTAGAAGAGCAGTGATCAGGAACGGGGAGGGAAAGGGTGGGGAGGCATTCGATTATTAGAAATAGAGATTTAGCCCTACGATAAGAAGTATCTAATTTAGCCCGCCTTTATATTTTTAACCAGGCTAAAAAAGCTTTTTGCTGGTTAAAAATATAATGCTTTTTTTGCTATACATAACAAAGCTTTATCGCTGACACGATATTCTTTTATTTATTCGTGAAGAGTGTCCGATAGAGTCTTGTTATGTATGAAGCAGCTTTCAATTAAGCCCCTAGCAAAAAATGCTCCCGGCGGGCGGTTGTGGTAGAAATAGATTATTAGTCTGATTGGGAGTGGTTTAGATAAGTTAATCAAAGTAGCTGTAGTATGTTTAAATCGACGGGAACGTCTCCGAAGGAAGATTATTAGGGGAAATTAAAATTAATCAAAATAACGATATAATTTAAATTATTTTTAAAAAAAAGAAGGATTTTTTAAATGAAGGTGGTAGTATAAAATAATTTAATGCGATAAATACATAAATCGAGTATAATAAAAAAATCATAATTCTCTTAAATAAATTTTTTCAGGACAAGGAGTAAAAATTGTTACTATCAGCTTTTCTAATAGAAGCAGTCTTAATATCTCTATCCGGAGTCATGGCTCCCGGACCTATTACTGCAGTGACGGTAAGCAAAGGGACTAAAACACCTCATGCCGGGGCAATTATTGCCCTGGGACATGGCATAGTAGAAATTCCTTTGATGATCTTAATATTATATGGTTTTGGTGAAATATTAAAAATAGCTTATGTTAAAGTGATAATAGGTTTACTTGGCGGCTTGTTTCTCCTAAAAATGGGCATTGACTTACTTCAGGGGATTAAACGAGCCAAAATAGATTCATCTAATGACCCTCGTTCTCCTCTCATGGCTGGAATTATACTCACTCTGGCTAATCCTTATTTTCTGATTTGGTGGGCAACTATCGGTTCTATTCTCATTTTCCACTCTTATGCTTTTGGACTGCTCGGTTTTGTTATCTTTATAATTGCCCATTGGTCCTGTGATTTTTTCTGGTGCTATTTTCTCTCTGCCTTATCTTTTAAAGGCGGGCAGTTTTTTGGTAAAAGGTTGCAGCAGGTCTTATTTGCAATATGCGGAGTTTTTCTCCTGTTTTTCAGTGCTAAATTTATTTTCGATGCGGTGAAAATAATTTTTTCCTTCTAAATACTTATTTTGTCAGTATATTTTTCTCATGGTAGAGGAGATGTGCCAGGCAGGGGTTTTTTATTTTGCCTTGAAATATTAGATTTTTAAAGATTGCATATTAAGCAAATAAAAGAGGGGAGAGGGTAGGATTTATTATCATAAAAAAGGAGGGGCGGTGAAAACCCTCTATTAATTAAAACTATTTTTGGCAAAAAGAGGTCCTTCTTATATCGGGAAGGATCCTTTTATAGTTTTATAAAACAAGTTGCATTTATAAGGAAATCAAGGAAATAGAAAGCTTTATACATATAATATAGAAATAACGCTTTATAGTTGACTAATACATTATTATATGGTAATATATTCATATGACCGCTTAGTTTTACTGAATTCAAAAAACACCCCGTTAGATGTCTATTTGTCTAACGGGTTTTATTTTTTAAGGGGTAGGCATCTAACGGGGTTCAAGAAAGGAGGTGAAAAATAATGGCAACAGTAGTAACAGTTCCTCGTGATTCAGCCTTGCAGTTAAGACTGGTTGTAGGTACTAATCCGGATACCGGAGCACCTATCGTTAATAGCAAAACTTTTAACAAAATTAAATCCACTGCTATTGAGCAAGATGCCTATGATGTAGCTAATGCTTTAGTGGGCTTGCAGAAGTATACCGTAGATGAAATCAGACTGGAAAAAGAATCTCAACTTACCGAATAATCGCTAATAATTGTAAACCATAAACAAAGAAGGAGGTGAAAAATATAATGGCAACCGAATTAGGAGAAGTAACCACTTATAAAAGACTGTATATGCAGTTTAGAGATACTGTCGGAAAGACTACCAATCTAACTTTAAATAATCCCAAAAATTTAGATGACGGAGATTATGCCGATTTAGCTGCTCAAGATGCAGCTATTGAAGGAGTCATGGATACTATAATCACTAAGAATATCTTCCATAATAACGGTAATGACTTAGTAGCTAAAGTCAATGCTCGGATACTTGATTACAAGTCTACTGATGTTATGGATGTAGGATAGTCGTTAGTGAATAGTGAATAGTCGTTAGCCAGAAAAACGAGAAAGCAACCTGTCTGCGTGCGGACACGCACAGGCAGAAGAAGTGGGCTAATAGCTATAAAATAATCGATTAACTTTCCCCGATTGTCAGATATCATTCCTGCGGTCTTCTCTGTCATTCCCGTGGAAACGGGAATCCAGAACATTTATCACCCGCATATATGAATCGGTAAATTGGTCAATCGGAGAATTGGTTAATTAATAAGATTCTTCCTCGGAGGGCTCCGCGGACCTTCCCGGGGAGAAAGAACAGTAACCAGTGACGAGTAATGAGTGAAGGGTAAAAAACCTAAAGAACAGGAATATATAAATATTATACCGCTCATTACTTATTACTAATTACTTATCACGCTAATTGGCTACCTAGCCAATTAGCTAAGAAAGGAGTAACAAATGATAGAGACATTTATCACTAAATATCTATTAGATTTCGCTCTTGTTTTTCTGGTTGGCTTGCTCTCTAAATTTATGATAAGCAAGTTTGGCCAGGACAGGGCAGGTAAAATAAAAGAGGCCATACTTTCCGCTATGCTCTGGGCAGAAGAAGAGCTGGGGATAGGGAATGGTGAGGAAAAATGGAAAATAGCCTGGGTAAAATTAATTGAAATATTAAGAAAGCAAAAAGTTACATTAAAAGAGGGTGAAATTTCCTATGTAAAGGATCTTATGAAAGCTACTGTCCCGGAGGTGAACGAAATTATATATAAGGCTATGCCGGATGTAGTAAGAAACGGCAGGACCCTAAAATATAAATAAGCTATGGATATAATTAATGATATAGAATTAACTGAATATTTTTCTTTATATGAGTTTGAGTGCCCCTGCTGTAAGCGGGTTATGTTGTCTCCGGACCTTTTAGCCAGACTGAATCATCTAAGGATGGTGATAAATAGGCCAATATATATCAATTCCGGTTACCGGTGTAAAGAAGAAAATCATAGGGTCGGGGGAGTTCCCGGTTCTTATCATCTCCTGGGTATGGCGGTAGATATTCATGTAAAGGATTTTTTACTTTTCGATCTTCTCCTTTTTGCCCAGGAAATAGGCTTTAAGGGTATTGGATTTTATGAAAAAGACAATTTTCTGCACCTGGATATCAGGCCCGGACAAAAGCGGGTTTGGAAAGGGAGGAAATTAATTGGATATTGAATATATACTAAAATTAATAGCAAATAACGGTTTCCCCCTGGTACTTTCTGTGTATTTAGTATGGAAATTAGAGTTTTTTATTAATGAAATCATCAAGAATCAAAAGGAATTTTCCCACAGTATTACTGCTGAAATCAAGGAAATCAAACAGACAATCAATGAATTACGAGTTGATTTTGCTAAAAATCAATGAGCCTGTCCTCGTGAAAACGGGGAACTGTTGATATATAAGGGTTTCGGCCTTTTTTCTTAGACCTTCAAATTTGGCGTATACGAGGCGTATTTAAAAAATATGATGATTCATACCAGTCACCTTAAAATAAGCGCTTAAAACACGCTTAAATTAGATATTATTTTTCGTGGTTCCTTAAATTCCCCGCTTTTAGGCCATTTTGCACCATTTTTCCCTTTATTTAGCCTGTTTGCTTCATATGTATTCACATTTATACGGTATTCTGGGTATAACCTGTGAAAAACTAACAAATTTTCAAGATAACAGCAAAGTAAGAGGAGAGGGGAGGCACTTATTAATAAAGTGGCAATAATCCTTCTTGTCGCCTTCTGCCTCATAATCAACATCCTCTCTTACCTCCTCTATCTCTAAAGAGATAACTTCTTCTCTTTAAATATAGAGGGGATTAAGTTATAATTAAAATAATTTGGAGTACTTTTTTATATGAGGCAATTCGAAGAGTTAACAGAGAATAAAGGTAGAATTTACTATGGCTATATTATGGTTGTAGCCATTTTTTTTATCATCACCATAATAGGGGGGACGATGTATTGCTTCGGTGTCTTCTTTAAACCCTTACGAAGTGAGTTCGGCTGGACCAGTACACAGACTTCGCTGGCTTTCTCACTGTACATGGTGGTCCATGGCCTGTTCTACATCGTTACTGGCAAAATAAATGATAGTTTTGGTCCTAGGATAGTGATGACGATTTGTGGCTTTTTTCTCGGCGTAGGATATCTATTGATGTCGCGTATTAATGCACTTTGGCAGTTATACATACTCTACGGGCTGATATTACCCATTGGTATGAGCGGAGCATTTGTTCCGCTCATATCCACGGTAACCAGATGGTTTGTTAAGAAAAGAAGTCTAATGACAGGCATCTGCGTTGCAGGGATAGGTACGGGAACAATGATTATACCCCCAGTTGCCAGCTGGTTGATATCCACCTCTGGCTGGCGCCAGTCTTTCATCATTATAGGCGCGGTATCTCTGGTACTGATCATAGTGCTTGCCCAATTCTTGAAACGTGGCCCGACTGACATAGCACAATCAACATATGATACCAATCAAGCAGACAAAATGGTAGCACAAAGGCAAGTAAAAGATTTTTCTCTTCGCCAGGCGGTTTGGACCAATCAATTCTGGATACTCTCTGCAGCGTACTTCAGCTTCCTCTTTTATCTACAATCTGTTATGGTTCATATCGTACCACACGCTATTAATATGGGAATTTCACCAATTAAAGCTGTCATTATTATAACCTTTATTGGTGGGGGGAGCACTGCTGGTAGAGTGATAATGGGAGCTACCGCTGGCAGAATTGGCAATAAGCTGGCCACTATTATTAGCTTTATTTTGCTAACTTTCGCTGCATATATATTGATATTATCTAAAGAGTTATGGATGTTCCATTTGTTCGCTCTTATCTTTGGTTTTGGCTATGGAGGATTGGTAACTATGCAATCGCTATTGGTAGCTGATTTATTCGGTTTGCGTAATCATGGTTTGATTCTTGGTACCCTCGCTTTTATAGTTGTCATAGGAGGTGGTATTGGACCTCTTGTGGGCGGTTATATATTTGATTTGAGCGGTAACTATTACACATTGCTCTTGGTCCTTCTTGCCCTAAGTGCTACAAGCTCTGTACTAATCTCGCTGTTAAGGCCAACTACTGATTTTACTTAACCCCTTATAGTAACCGTATAAGATCAAAGAACAATTTACTGTAATTGCAGGAAATTAAAGAGAGAGGTTAAGATACCAACAATTAAATCATAGTCAGTAACCGATACTACGCTCTTACCAGCACCTGATATATAATACGATCTTTAAATATATCGGTTGCTATTGTAGAGGTAACAGTGGAAGATGTTTATCTTATTTGAATTAATAGCTATATTCGAAACAGGGAGCTGCCGCCTTCTGTATAAAAACACTTCATTAACACTATTTTGCTAATAATAAAATTCCTATTTTTAAGCATTGTAAAATATGTGCTGACGCCATTTTGGCGTCTTTTTTATTAGAAATTTACAATAGAGAAAAGGTAGAGGATATTTATTCTAAAAAGAAAAAAGTATTTTTATCGGGAGTAAATTTTTAAAAGACAGAATAATTTGACATTGACATATTATAGTTATATTATGAGCAGTAGTAAGTAATAATTATTAATTATTAATGGAGGTATAACTATGAGTAGCCAGTTGATTGCCTCTGAAGAAGTTCTTCCTACTGAAATAATAAACCATTGGGACCGGGAAAAAGCCTGGAGCATTTTTAAATTTTTAGATGTTAATGAGGAAACCAGAAAAGATTATCAATACCGGATAGGCCATTTCCTTAATTTTATTAGTGATAAGGGTTTGAATCAGGATAGTTTCCTGGAATATAAGAAGTATTTAAAACTCCGGACCGATTACACAGTTGCAACAAAAAACAAGTATTTGATTACCGCTAAAATCTTTTTAAGAGAATTGAACCGGAGAAGATTATTACCGGTTGACATTACCCAAAATATAAAATCATTTAGCCATTCTAAAAAACATAAAAAAGAAGGCCTAACTGATCAGGAAATCGAAAAATTAACCTTTGCCTTAAAGGAACTTCCCAACAACCCTCACAATACCCGGATAAAGGCAATTATTGGCCTACTGATATTGCAGGGATTAAGACAGGTAGAAATAACCCGGTTAGATGTAAAAGATATTGACCTTATAAGAAAGACAGCCTTAATCGAAGGTAAAGGCAGAGATGATAAGGAAATCATTTATCTTCATCCGGAAACCGCAAGACATATCAAACGTTATCTAAAAGCAAATAATCTCAAAGACGGCGCCCTATTTGTCAGTAATAGCAACAACAGCAGAAATACCAGGATAACTACCAGGGGATTAAGGTTGATCATAAAGAAAGTTTTGAAGGACCTCAATATTGAAAAGAGCGTTCACGGATTCAGACACTATTTTACTACCGCCTTGCTTAAAAATTACCAGGGTAATCTTTTGAGGGTTGCCCAGTATACCAGGCATAAAAGTTTGGAGATGCTGCAAGTCTATAACGACAATATTGAGATGGAAAATGATTTACCGAAATATTATAAAACTTTTAAGGGAATAAAATTTTAAATGGGCTTAATAAAGGAATTATTTGATTTTAGTGCATTATGTTATTCAAAAAAACTTAAAGACATTATGAAATTACCAAAAGAAGAAAGAGATATAAAACTTAAAGAATTTTTGATAAGTTTGGGAGGCAGCCTTACTGGGCTTTTAAATGCAAAAACAGGACGATATTTAGAACATGGTTTAGTGGATAGGATAACAAATCTTATGAGGGTACATAGAGAAGAAAAATTATGGATAATAGCTTTACTATCTGCAATTGCTTCAATATTAAGCGCATTGGCGGCCTGGTTTGCTGTCATTAAATAAAATATTTTTTATTTCAGAAATTCTTTCTACTTCCCATAACTCTAATTACAGGAAGTAGAATTTGCAAATTTTTATATAATATCTAAAAGTGATTAAAAAAAGCGATAAATTAATAAAGCAGGTGAAAAAAATGAACAAAAAAATCATTGAAAAAAATGAAGTTTTAACCATAGGAGAATTATCAGAGGCTTCCGGAACAAGACTAACTACACTTAAATATTATACTGAGCTCGGCATATTGCCTTTTAGCCAGGACGGGGAGAGATTAACCCGGAAATATAAAAAAGAAGAGGCATTAGGCCGCCTTGAAAAGATTATAAAATTGAAGGAAAAAAGATTAACCATAAAAGAAATAGTTGATCATTTTAATAAATCTACTAAAGAAAGATAAAACATATAAGTTTTAGATGTATAGAAAATAAGTATTTTTTATACATTAGGTCAGACATAAACAGAATACTTTACAAAACATGCCGATTTAGAACCATAAACAAGGTAGCCCGGTTATTTAAGTTATGTATAATTTAAGACCTGCTTTTCTCGAAAAAAAGATCGCAAATTATAATAATGTTTGTGGACCAAACTTTTAAGATTGGGCGAAAGGACTGCAATATGGCTAATGAGAGAATAACTGAAGACATAGTAAGAAAACATTTTAATTCCTACTCTAGTGAATGCATAATTGAAGAACAAAAATCCCAAGATCCCAAAATCGATAAGTTACTGAAAAATGCTTCTAAGAAAGGAGGCGGAAAAGGATTTCCTGAGTTTATTATTTCTATAAAAAATAATTCTGATTTCATTATAGTAGTTGAATGTAAGGCAGATATTACCAAACATCAAAGTCCTACATTAGACAAATACGATGAGTATGCCGTGGACGGAGTATTATTATACGCCTCTTTTCTTTCTAAAGAATATGATGTATTGGCAATTGGGATAAGTGGACAAAACTTAAAAGAGCTTAAAGTATCGCACTATCTATACTTAAAAGGAGAAAAGAAATCTGCTCCGATTTTTGCTAACAATTTGTTAAACATAGAAAGCTATATTAAAGGTTATTTGAAAAGTCCCGAAAAATTTAGACAAGACTATAGCACAATTCTTGATTTTTCAAGGGAGTTAAATGAAGAATTACACCATTATAAAATACCAGAGAAGGATCGTGCCTTGTTAATCAGCAGCATACTTATAGCATTAGACGATAAAGCGTTTCGTAAGGCATACAAGGAATATGAAAAACCAGAAGAACTTGCTGGCTTTTTAGTTAATACTGTTTCAAATGTATTACGCAAGGCAAATTTACTTGGGAAAAAGTTGGATAATTTGAATATTCAATTTAGCTTTATTCGTACCAATACATCGCTATCAGCCAGGCAATATGTATTACGAAATTTAATAGATAGTATTGATAAACATATAAACGCATTCATAAGAACCCACAAATATTATGATATATTGGGAAAGTTGTACATTGAATTTTTACGATATGCCAATAGCGATAAAGGATTAGGTATTGTTCTTACCCCACCTCATATTACAGAATTATTTTGTGAGTTAGCAGGTGTAAATAAAAATAGCGTAGTATATGATAATTGTTGCGGTACGGGTGGCTTTTTAATTAGTGCATTAAGAGAAATGATAAAAGACGCAAAAGGTGATTCTGAAAAAGAAAAAAAGATAAAAGCAAAACAAATTATTGGTGTTGAATATCAAGCAAATATTTTTGCTTTAGCTTGTTCCAATATGTATATTCATCAAGATGGTAAGAGCAATATTCTTAATGGAGATTGTTTTGATATTGAAGTAATGGAGCAGGCAAAAAAATATAAGCCAACAATTGGTTTTTTAAATCCGCCATACCAAGTAGACAAGAAAAAAGATACTGAAGAATTAGAATTTGTGCTTAACAATTTAGAGACATTACAGCCAGGTGGAACTTGTATAGCAATATTACCTATGCAATGTGCTTTGGCTCAAAAAGGACAAAAATATTAATTAAAAAAACGACTTTTACAGAAACACACATTAGAAGCAGTATTATCAATGCCTGGTGAATTGTTTTTTGATTCTGATATAGGAGTGGTTACTTGTGTGATGATGTTTACTGCACATAAACCACATCCAGCAAATAAAGAAACATATTTTGGGTATTATAAAGAGGATGGGTTTGTAAAAAGAAAAACAAAAGGTAGGATAAATGCTTTTGGTAAATGGGAAGGGATCAAAGCAGAATGGATGTCGTCTTATATTAACAGAAAAGCAAAAGTGGGACTCAGCGTAAATAAATTTGTTAGTGCTGATGACGAATGGTGCGCAGAAGCATATATGGAAACAGACTATTCAAAACTATCTAAGAAAGATTTTATTTTCACAATTAAAAAGTATTTATATACAAAGGAACTCTTTTTTGAAAAATGAATAATTTAAAAAAAATATCAAGTTTATTTTATGTAAGCTATGGCAATGGCTTAGAACTCTATAAATTAGAACTTGCAAACGACGATGGTAGTGAAGCTGTTAACTTTGTTTCAAGAACATCAAAAAATAACAGTGTCGTTGAAAAAGTAAAAAGAATTGATGATTTGGAACCCCATAAAGGAAACGTACTTACGGTTGCTGTTAGTGGTTCTGTATTGGAAACATTTTTACAAAAACAACAGTTTTATACTGCATACCATATAATGATATTGACCCCCAAAAGAGAAATGTCCGAAAAAGAATTGCTTTTTTATGCTTATGTAATCTCTTTAAACAAGTATAGATATAATTATGGAAGACAAGCTAATAAAAGTTTGCCTAGTTTAGTAATACCTGAATATAACTCTAAAGAATTTGAAGATATAAATATCAATAAATTAAGTAAGTTGGATAAAAATAGTGTTATCAAAAATGACTTAAGATTAAATATTGAAGATTGGCTTGAGTTCGATATTACAAGTTTATTTGATGTAAAAGGGAGTAAAACCACATCTGTTTTGAACTTAGAAGAATACAGAAAAGGTAAATATCCCTACGTTACCACACGAGCAGAAAATAACGGTATTGAGGGATTTTATGATTTTTACACAGAAGAAGGAAGAATTTTAACAGTAGATAGTGCTGTATTAGGATATTGTGCTTATCAACCATTACCATTTTCAGCAAGTGACCATGTTGAAAAACTTATACCTAGATTTAATATGAATAAATATGTTGCTTTGTTTATTTCTACAATAATCAATGCTGAGCAATATAAATATAATTACGGTAGAAAATGCAGTCAATCAAGAATGAGAAAATCACATATAAAGTTACCCGCTAAAAATGGTGTTCCCAATTTTGAATTTATGGAAAATTATATAAAGTCATTACCCTATTCACGTTCAATATAAAAAACAGGAGACCAGAGAGGAAATGTTTGCAAAAACTAATTCCAAAATTATTAAAAGATTAACAGCTGGAAGCAATTTTATTTTTACTTATTCTGTCCCCTCTTCTCTTAATTTATCCATATTGGCAGGTTATTTATGAGGACACTTTTTATATTCATCGATGAATCAGGTAATTTTGATTTTTCTCCAAAGGGAACAAAATATTTTATACTTTCCGCAGTTAGTACTTTAAATCCTCTGGGAAAAGAAAGGTTAGAAGAAATAAAATATGATTTAATGAAAAATGGAACCAACCTCGAATATTTTCATGCCACGGAAGATAAACAAGTTGTAAGAAATCAGGTTTACAACTTTATAGAAAATTTAGAAAATATTGAAATAGATTCAGTAATAGTCCAAAAAAATAAAACAAATCCCTCTTTATATATTTCAGATAAAAAGAAAAAATCGAAAAAAGGCGCAACGCTTTATACTATAGCATTACGCACTCTACTTCAATATATTTTTTGTAGATACGATAATTCTGCAAAAGTTGATCAAGTAGTTATAGTTTTAAGTTCTATTTTTGATGTAAGCAAGCGAGAATTAATAAAAAAAATAATAAAAATATATTTAAAACGAATATTCTCTAATCCCTTTTATCTTTACTTTCACCAAAACAGATCAGACAAAAATACACAAATTGCAGATTATTGTTGTTGGGCTATCTATAAAAAATGGACGAATGGGGAGATAAGACCGTACAATGCAGTTAATAAAGGAAATAAAATAAAAAGTGAATTTGATATTTTCAAAACCGGGAAAACTATTTATTATAATTAGCTTGTGGGTTCCCGTAAATTCAATAATTAAATTTACAAAAAATGGAGGAAACGAATATGAATACGGATCTTTCTTCGGAACTAAAGTTTCCCTACATAAAAAAATGACCACCCTGCCTATCTTTCGAAGAGACCCCTGGTCTCTTATTAGCAGGGTGGGACCTTTAAAGCTAATTTTATAATAATACAAATGTCACAAATTGTCAAATTGTCATTGTTGTCATGTTGTCAAGTAAAATATAAGCGCTTTTGGCTAAACATCTGTGTAATAAATACTTATTTTTTACACGGTGGCCCATGTATAAACGGAATACTGCGGTATACTATGAGGATAGAAATATGAAAGCACAAGATAGAACTGTAAAGGATTGGATTACCCAAATTAGATCCAAGAAATTAGCATTGCCACGATTTCAAAGATTTGAATCTTGGGGACCGACAATTATTACCGATTTTTTAACAAGTATTGTTAGAGGACTACCAGTAGGTGTTTGCTTAATGTTAGAAGTAGGTAACAAACCTCAATTCCACTATAGATATTTCTATGGTGTGCCTGAAGGGGGGGAAAACGTAAAAGAACTACTATTAGATGGCCAACAACGACTAACCGCGCTATGGAGAAGTTTAAACGATAATTATGAAGACAAAACTTATTTGCTTGATTTAGATACTCGGGAAGATAAAAACATTTCTGCTATAGGTATAAGTAGGTGGATTAACAAAAAGAATGAACAAAAATATCCATTATGGGTAGACTATCCTAGAGAATGTTGGAGTAGAAAGAAAATTCCATTTAGGATATTGAATCCAGATAATGAAACAGGATATTTTGAATGGGCTGAAAAGGCTTCTGACGGAGATTTGGGCAAGAAAGACGAATTATTAAAGCTAATAATTAAACTAAGAGAAACAATATCTATTTTCAACATACCTTATTTGTATTTGCTTTCAGAAACGACACCAGATGTTGCAATTGACGTATTCATAAAATTGAATACAAGTTATGTAAGACTAACAGCTTTTGATATTATTGTTGCGCAAGTTGAAGAAGCTACTGATCAATCATTACATCAAAAAGTAAGGGAATTGAAAAGTGAAGTCCCGGAGATTGTAAATTATATTGATACTTCCAATTTTGTATTATCAGTTTCTGCGTTGTTGCAAAACAAACTTCCTAATCAAAGAGGGTTCTTCAATTTAGACCTACAACAAATGATATTCGACTGGGGAAAATTAATAGAAGGGACAAAAGAATTAGTTGCATTTCTAGAAGAAGAAAAAATTTACGACTATGAAAGATTGCCTACTGAAACAATTCTCGCCCCAATAACGGCTATATTTGCAGATATGCCAGATAATCCTGATAGAAAAGGCAAGATTAGAGCGCTACTTAAGAAATATCTATGGAGGGCATTTTTCACAGATAGATATGATCGATCTATTCCTACTCGTATACTTAAAGACTTTAGAGAAATTAAAGGATTCATTGATAATGAAGGCAAAGAGGAGCAAATACCAATCTTTGATAAAAAACAATTTCCACTACCCAATGAGGAGTTATTAGAGGAATCAGGTTGGCCCAAAAAGAAAGATAGATTGGCAAGAGGCATTCTGCTATTGTCTCTTAGAAATGGAGCTAAAGACTTTGCTGATGTTTCTGAAATCAATAGAAAAAACATAAAAATTAGGGAATACCATCATTTATATCCGGATAGTTTTCTAAAGAAGATGGGCTTAAATGAAAAAGACACATATAAAGCTCTTAATTGCGCACTAATAACGTGGAAGACTAATAGAGTAATTTCTGACAAAGAACCGTTAGAATATCTTTTAGAGAGAGCAAACGCCAGTAATTTGGGAGAAGATGAAATTAGATATAGACTATCTACTCATCTAATAGATTATAATGCGCTTAAAGATGGCGATTACGCTAAATTCATTGAAAGAAGAGCCAAAGATGAAAAAGAAGTCATAGAAAAATTATGCGGGGGAATTGAATGGTAAGAGGCAATTTATAATATTGATATGTATTATATTTTGATTTACAATACAGCTAACACACCCGCTACGCCTTTCTATGATGCGCACCCTGACGGGTTTTTCCCTTAGAAATAGACTATTAAAGGTGTTTATTATGAAAAAAACTAAAACTTACATGGATAAATTAATGGAAAACAAAGAATTCCGCGAGAAATTTAATAAGGAATACCAGAATCTTTGTATTGGGGAAAAGATTGCTCAAATTCGCCATCAAGCGAAATTAACACAAGATGCTCTAGCTAAACGAACATGCACTACTAAATCAGCTATCTCACGCTATGAGAATTCTGATTATAAAAGTTATAGTATGCCTCTTTTGAATAGAATAGCGGAAGCCTGCGGGGCAGTTTTAAAAATTGATTTTGTACCTAGAAGAACAAAAAGAATTAAAGGATTTTAATATTATAAAGTATTTTCCAATTTATATTTTTTCTCTGCCCTCCCCTGCCCTTCCATTAAAGGCAATTTTAATTTATTAAATTATTATTTAATGTTCTGTATCTTTTGGTGGGTATGGATCATTGCCCGGTTTAATTGTATCTTTGCTTCTAAATTTTCTATCTCTACCAGCAGTAGTAAGCTCTCCACCGCCCTGATTCTTAAGCATTTTTTTTGCAGCTTTTTCAGCCTCTTTTTGAGTATTATGAAGACTCGAAGCTTTTCCTGCATCGTTCCTTTTGTTTGCCCATTTACCATCTTTTCTCTGATAAACAGTACGATCTCTGCCTTTACTCATTTTCCCTTCTCCTTCCTTAAATTAAATATACATCAATGGTTATATCTTTAAGTTTTCCATATATTTGTAACGTGATATTAGTTATTAAATAGTAAATGAGCTTCTGATTGTTCCCGTTTTCCAAAGATAATCTTTGAAAATAAAATCTTCACAAAAGTAATATAAATTAAATATTTTCCGTATATTTCTTCTTCGCCAAATATTTCTTTCTATATAATATTATTTTACTTCTTAAAATAAAGAGTACTTAGAAATCGTCATTTTTTGCTCTTTTTATAAAAATTATTACGAGCGACGTTGAGGTCCTCAATGAGTTGAAAGGCTATTGCGTTAAGTTCCTTACTGACTTTCTTAATCATCGCTTTTATTTCACTTACTTGTAATATTGGCTGTTCTGGTATTATAGATTTTCCTTTTGTATCAAAGGGATATCTAAACACGTCAGATTTTTTATCATAATTAGATATTAAATTAATAAAATATTTTACATTTTCTGAAAAAATATTATCCTCGTTAGGAAAATATTTTTTTAAACTTTTTAATAATTTAGATATATCGTGTGTGCACTTTATTTTTTCGTCCATTATTTTTTCCGTTTTATATATATCTTCTTTTGATGCGTTTGCCCGTGACAAGGTTTCTAGTATCATTTCTTCTTTTTTCATAAAAATACATGATTTTAATCCTAATTCTAAGTAATGCCGGAAATTAAAGAGCAATGGCATGCAAAATATATTCCAACCTCTTTTACGGTATTCTCTATTTTCGAGAGAGACTAGTTGATTTGTAGCTTGTAAATAAAATTCTGCGTATGCAAATAACATATCTCCATCTATTAACATTTATTTTTTCTCCATATAAATTAATATTAAAAAGTGTCATGAATCTTTTTATTAATAAATATCTAAAAAAAGCTTTTAATATTTATTATTATATGCTAATATATTATAAAAGTAAATAATGTTTTGAAATGTAGGAAGATATATGAAAATAATCGCTTTAATCAACCAAAAAGGCGGAGTTGGCAAGACAACTTGCGCAATTAACATAGGAGCGGGCTTAAATAAGCTTAGGAAGCGCGTATTGCTGATAGATTTAGATCCGCAAGCACATTTAACCTACAGCCTGGGTATCCCTGCCCACGAGCTTAATAATTCAGTTTATGAGCTTTTAAAAGGAACCGTGACTTTAAAGGAAACAATTATCGAAAGAAACGGCCTTAGCCTGGTCCCCTCCTCTCTTAATTTATCCGGAGCCGAGATAGAATTTTCAGGATTGGCCGGCAGGGAATTTTTACTTAAAGAAACAATAGAAGGATTAAAAAAATATGATTATGTTTTTATTGACTGCCCTCCTAGCTTGGGCATCTTAACTTTAAATGCATTAACTACTGCTCAAAAAGTTTATATCCCCTTACAAACAGAATTTTTAGCCTTGCAGGGCATGACGAAACTTTTAGAAACTATCAACATAGTTAAAAAAAGATTAAATAAAGAGTTAGAAATTGCCGGAATTATAGCTATGAGGTTTGATAATAGAAAAAATCTTAATAGAGAAGTTGTAGAAAAAATAAAAGAATATTTTGGCGATAAACTATTTAATACTTTAATTAGAGATAACATATCTTTGGCCGAAGCCCCAAGTTTTGGCAAAACTATTTTTGAATATAAATTTAATAGTTATGGAGCTAAAGATTATTTAGACCTTTGTAAAGAAATTATAAAAAGAGGTTAAATAAATGGCAAAAAAAGAACGGTTAGGTAGTGATCCTTTTAAAGAATCTTCTTTGAATTGGATTCAGGACACCAGGGAAGAAAAAAAAGATTCTAAAGAGTTAAAGAAACAAAAACCTAAAGCGTTAAAACATCAAAGCGTTAAAACGTTAAAACGTTATGACGTCAAAACGTCAAAGAGTTTAAGCGTTAAAACGTTAAAACAGGATAAAATTAAAAAACCAGATCCTAAAAAAAGACATACTATTTATTTGTCATCCAAACAATCAAAAAAATTAAAAGTTTACGCTGCCGGAAACGATATGAAACTGAGTGAAGTTATTGAAAAACTAATCAATGAAAAAATATGACGTTTTAGCGTTTTGACGTAAAACGTTTAAACGTCATGGTGCTTTAGCGTTAAAGCGTTTTGACGTCAAGAATAACTTAAGTGTTTTCTTATATTTTAATAGATAGGAGGAGAGAAAATGCCTTTAGAAGTTAGCGGAATAAAATTATTTAGTGTGGATGAAGTTGCAGAGATGTTGAAAAGTACCAAGCCAACTATAAGAGCTTATTTTAGAGAAGGTAAATTAATAGGCCGTAAAATCTCCGGTAAATGGCATATTACCGAAGATAATCTTAAAAATTATCTGAGTGGAGAATACCCTGTGCCGGTTAAATAGTTTATTTGGTTTTATGGAATATTTAATAACCCTTAATAATAATTTATTAATTAAAATGTAATTAAAAAAGTGGAGTTATCAATATGAATAAAATACAAAAAATAATATTAGCCATATTAATTCCATTAATATTAATATTTTTTTCAATAATAATTATTCAATACTTATCTTATATAGGGGATAAGGGTGTTCCAGCTTTAATTGTCATAGTTATTACTCTAATAATAATTACTATTTACGAATATGATTTATTTGGAAAGAATATAATTATTAATATTTTAACTTCCGAGGTAAAATTAAAGAATTTGTTGTTTGTTTTAGTGATATTCGGAATTCTTTTTGTAATAAGTAGGTTACTTAGTTAATATTTTTTGGTGATTAATCTAGGTGATTTTTTAAAAAAGACTTTTTTTTATAGAAAAATATTTAAAATAAATAATAGTGGGTTTTTATTTAAGATAATATAATTAATTTCTTTAAATTGAATTACGTAACTATAAAAGATTAATGTAATAAAACATCGTGTTTGGAATTAAGAAACATCGTGTTTGGAATTAAGAAACATCGTGTTTGGAATTAAGAAACATCGTGTTTGGAATTAAGAAACATCGTGTTTGGAATTAAATAAAATGCTTGTTATCCTTTATTTATAAGGATTTGCTGGAACTTACAATATTAACAATATATACAATAACAACAACAGAGAAATGTTGTTGTTATTTAAAATAATTAAAGAAGGAAAGATATGAAAGAATTCAAAGAGATCACTATAAAAAGTAATAACGAAATTGATCTAACAAAAATAATAAATTCCGAAGTAAATTTATTAGTATTTCCATTTTTTTCTCTTTCTACAAAAGGCCTTAAAAATAAAACTACAACCATTTACCAGGAAATAATTAAAAAAGGGAACCAAGAAATTAATCTTTTATGGAAAGTTTCTTCTACTTCTGAATATGGTTATCCAGGGCCATTTGATAGGAAAGTACAACAGGCTATTTCGGAAATTTTATCAGAAATATTAAAAAGAGAAGGGGAGATAAAAAATCCTATTCCTTTGGGTTCTTTATATAATTTATGTAAGAGAATGAATATAAGTTATAGCGGGGCAGAATATAGGAAAATTAAAGAGGCTTTTAAAAAAATTAAAACTACTTCTATTGAGTCTAAAGGAACCTTCTACAGTAAAGATAAAAAACAATGGATTGAAGATATTTTTAGCCTTTATGATAGGGTGATTTTTAAAGGAGAAAAGATATCTGATAACGAAATATCTGATAATAATTATTTATTTTTAGGGAGCTGGTATCTCCAAAACCTAAATTCTTTTTACATAAAACCCATCGATTATAATTATCTACAAAACCTCAAAAGTAAAATAGCTTCCAGACTTTATGAAATTTTAGGGGTGAAGTTCTACGGTTTAAGAAACAAGAGAGAAAAATTTATCTGCTACCGGTATTCTAAATTATGCCAGCTTCTTCCTGTAACCCCCCATGAGTATATTTCTTTAGCTAAACAACAATTAGACCCGGGCAATAATGAACTTAGAGATACTGGTTTTATTTCAAAATTTGACTGGAGCGAAAACGGAAATAAGGACTGGCTTATATATTATTGGCCAGGAGAAAGAGCTAAAGAAGAAATGAAAAAGGGAAAGATAAAGAGCATTAATAATCGGACAGGAGAGTATCTACCGGAACCAAAAAGGGAAGTAAAAATATTTTCTGAAGAGCAGGTTAATTTAGTTAATAAGTTATTAGAATTAAATGTTTCTAAAGTAACCGCTGAAAATCTAATAAAAAATAATGATCAGGAATTAATAGAAAAGTGGATTGAGGCAATTAGTTATTCTAATGCTGGCGATAAAGCGGCTTATATAGTGAAGGCAATAAGAGAAAATTGGAAATTCCCGGAGGAATATTTAAAGGGAAAAAGAGAGGAACAACGGAAAGAAGAAGAGGGGAAAAGAGAGGTTATTAAAATAAAGCGGCAAGAAGAGGAAAATAAAAAAAGGCAGGAAGAGATTAAAAAGGCAGAACAAATTTATAATTCCCTTACCCCTTCACAGCAGGAAGAGATAAGGACAGAAACAGAAAATAGGATACCGGAATTTTGGAAAGAAAAGCTTAATAAGGTAAGAGCTAAAGGAACGCCTTCAAAAATGCTTGAGGGCGTCCTGGAAGAAAAGAGAAGAGAGATAATAAAAGAGTGGATTGATTCCGGAAGGATTGAAGATATAAATAGTAAGACATAAAAAATTTTTGTCTATGAATTTATTGGTTATTAGGACATATTTTCAAAATGTCTAATTTTGAGATCCATCCCACTAATTTATTAATTTTTAAAGATTATTAACTAATTATAAGACTAAGAAATTAACCCCAATTACTTCTATGATAAAAATACTTTTAATAGTTTATGCGATGTATAGAGATAAAACAGAGCATGTTCCCGCTTAGATTATTTAAAATATTTACAATAAAATACGGTGTCTAAAGGAGAGTTTAAGGGTTGACTTTTAACATAATACCTATAAACCATCTCTATCCGTTTGCCATTTTAAGAAATAGATAGAATTTTCTCCTGTGGTAGAGCTCAAAGCATATGCCTTAAAAGGAGTTAATTAAGACAAATTCCGGGCGAGGTTTACGAAAACTTACTGAGGTAAGATACTATTAATTAATTAAAAAGTATTTAAGAAAGTAGATAACCGTAAATCATGGCAATCTAAATAAAATAAGAATTATTATGATAACACAAGTGGTAGGAGATTTACCAGAGGAACAAGTTGCCCGTATTGAACCCTCAAGCGTGTGTTGGCATGCAACGAATCGAGCCCAGATTATTTCAGAAGATATATTATTAGTATTTGGTTGCGGAATGATCGGTTTAGGGACCATTGCTGCTTCAGGATATAAAGGAGCTAAGGTAATTGTTGTTGACATTGATGATCTTAAATTAGAAAAAGCAAAAGCTTTAAGAGCAAGTTATACGATTAATTCTCAAAAAGAGAATTTAGAAAAAAAGGATGGTAAGAATAAAAAAAAGAAAATATTTTACAATTTAATTGACAGAAATATATATTTTAGATATAATGAAATCGTTACCATTTAATTTAAAATAATATAAAAACTGGCAAAAAAATGCATAATTTTGAGAAGGGTTATAAATAAATTGAAAGCAAATATTACTGATGTCGCGAAAAAAGCAGGTGTATCTGCCACTACTGTATCCAGAGTATTAAGAGATTATCCCGGGGTGGGAAAAAAGACTCGAAGAAAAGTACTTGAGGCCATCTCTGAATTAAAATACGAAGTAAATGCAGTAGCTCGAAATTTAAGGCAAAGAAAAACTAATTCTATCGGAGTAATCGTTGGTAATGTACTTTCACCATTTTATTCTATTATTGCTAAAACAGTAGAGGATATTGCTAATAAGTGGGATTATAGTACAATTTTATGTAATGGTGATGAAAACCCCGA
>Ga0307428_1000248_pt1 | contig 41232 bp, 35 predicted proteins | sample SalMarWE160240MG_FD_202161 | JGI IMG/M metagenome (GOLD analysis project Ga0307428, IMG submission 202161) | Salt marsh sediment microbial communities from the Plum Island Ecosystem LTER, Massachusetts, United States - WE1603-240 | ecosystem: Environmental > Aquatic > Marine > Intertidal zone >...
TATTCGCAATATAAGTCTTTCTTTTGAGCTCTCTTAGACTTGTTCAGCCTTCTTTATTCGGTACCTGATTTAATTTAAAAACTTTAATTTATTTTAATATATTCTTAATTAATAGTCTAATGGAGCTTTCGAAGAAAGCGCGGCAATCCCTATTTCCCTAACCGTCAATCGAAAACTTTTCTTCTAAAAAAGAAGGATTTTTGATAAGTAATGTAGTATATAAATAATAGTGTGTTTTATACATAAATAGTTAAAAGCTGAAAAAGGCAAACTATCCGAAAGGATAGGACGCAAAGTTATGGATCTAAAGCACTTCAAGTGCTATGATTGCCAGGCTGCCGGCTTTTTTTGTTTTATTGATAATGAGTTATTAAGGGATTATATATAAAGTATCTATATTATTTTATTAAATATAAAAAGGAGGATAGAAAAATGAAAAAGTATTTTAAATTTGTATTATTGTTGGGGATTATTCTTATTTTTCTTACAGGATGTGTTAGTGATTTAGTTACTCCGGAGAGTGATTTAAATTCAGAAGCCACAGGAGACAATCCAACTTCAGGAGACCAGGAAGATGGGATAGTGCCGGGAAGGGGAACACTAAAAATTTATCTTACCGATGCTCCGGGGGATTATTCGGAAGTAAATATAATGATTTCTAAAATAGAGGGGCATATCGCCAGGGATGATGATGGAGCTGAAGGGTCTTGGGAAGTATTAAAGGAATGGAGCGGAGGTTTACAGGTTAACCTTATAGAATTAGAGGATTTTTCCATGTTATTAGCATCTTTGGAGCTTGAGTCCAATAAATACACTCAACTTAGACTTTTTCTATTGGGCGAAGAGGGAGATGCCTGGATAGTATTAGAGGGATCAGAGGAACCAGAATCAAAAATACCTCTTGAAATTCCCAGTGTTTATCAAACTGGAATAAAATTAAATCGTCCTTTTGAAATTGTTGCGGGCAGTATTACTAAATTAACTATAGATTTTGATGCCGAAAAATCTGTGGTAAAAACAGGTAATGGGAAATATAAATTAAAACCGGTTATTAGTGTTTCATCAGAAACTTATTTCAGCGGAGAGTTTCCCGAAGAAGTAGGTTTAGGTTCGGTTTCCGGAAGGGTATCTTATTGTAACGAAAGTTTAGAATTAGTAGGAATAGGTAATGCAAATATAGAGCTTACCGGCGGAGCATATATTTTTGCGAATATAATCACAACTTCAACTGAAGGCATATTTAGTTTAGTTGATGTTCCTGCAGGTAGTTATACCTTAAATGTATATGCAGAAGGTTTTTATGACTATTCACAGAGTATTGAAGTAATATTTAATGAAAACACAGTTGTTGATGTTGTGTTGTTAACTAGAGGAATTTCAGGCACTGTGGTAGATTCGAGTACTAAACTAGCCATTGAAGGAGCAACTGTCAACGTTGAATTAGTAGGCGATACTTATAGCAGTTTTGCAATAACTGATACCGAAGGTAGCTTTTCTATTACGCAGCTTCCAGTTGGGAACTATGAACTCACGGTTTCGGCAGATTATTATAACCCCTACCTTCATGCAGTTGAAATTGGAGTAGCAGAAGGTGCAATAAATAATATTGGTGAGATAGTGTTAACACTAGTTCCTTCGCCATAATTGAGTTAAGAAATATTTTATAAAAACAGATAAATATAACAGGAGATAGTTTTTTAAATAATAAATACCAGACCTGAAAACATTGTATAGATATATTAATTTTAAAAAAATCAGGTCTGGTTTTTTATTCAAGAATATCTCGAATCATTACAGCGGGACACCCGTAACATACATCACTTCCTCCGGATAGTCTTTTCATCTTTCTTACCTCCTTAAGGGTTTATGGCCTTGCCTCTATCTCGTATCCCGTCTATAATAGCTACTTTTTATAGGCATCTTCCCATTAGACTACGAATTAGAGGTCAGAGGAACATCCGGCAGTTCAGGTCGAGTCACCAGGATATAATATCCTATGTTTCGACAGACTCCTTTAGCCACAAATGTTCCTCTGGCCATATATTCTATTTTTGCATAAAGAAAGTTATTTGACTATCCTCATCTTTCAGATTATTCTATAGTTATGAAATGCTTTTTTAATTATAGACCCCTTAATAAAGGGAAGACAATCTCCACACTGTACCATACTTATGGGACAAAGATTGAGAGATAGAGAATGTGAGTTTGTCCCTACTTTTAAGTATGGTACAGTCAAATCAAAGAAACCTTTGGTGAGCATAGGGCAGTGTTGCAGTTGGGTAGTTAATAGTAGGGTGGTAATTTGTTCTCATAAAGAGTCAGCAGTGCAAGAAACCTGTCAAACTTTCCAGAAAGAAGGATTTGAGGTTTCAGGAATAAAAGCGGATGTTGCTGTTAAGGCTTCACAAGTTCATAAAACATAAAAGAGAATGGTTTCATAATCAAATCGGGTATAAAGATTTAAATAATGTGTAGTTGTGAAGCCCTCGCCCCGCATTATTACTTATAATTTATCAATTCCATGTTGTTTAAGCCACTCTTCAAATCCACCTTTTTCCTCAAAATATTCTTTATCATAATTTTCTTCTAACTTTTTTATCTGGGTACCGAGAAGGGGTTGTTTATGAACTAGTTTATCTATCTTTTTTTCAAAATGGGTGCTCTTTACCGATAAATCAGTCAAATCAATGTCTATTTTTAATAACTGTATCAGCTTCTCAGTAACTGCTTTTATCCCTTTGGGGTTTCGGGTTTGAACATAAACTGGTATTTCAGCCACGAAATTGGTCATTTCTATCCCTTTCTCCGGAGAAAGTCTGGTCAGTAAAGTAGTAAGGCTTGCTGGACCCTGATAATTGGAAAATCTAATCCCACTCTCTTTATATTCTGCTTTTTGCTTTTCAGCAGACACAGAACAGGATATTCTTATCCCTCTAGTGTGGGGAGTTGGTCCGGCAACACTGCCCACAAAGTAGATCTTTTTCACTCCAAATTCTTGGGCTATTTTAAAGATACAATTAGCATATTCGTCCCAGTTAATATTTGGCTCTTTACCGGAAAATAAGATTAAATTATTTTTTTCATTATAGAAAAATTCATTCTGAGGATATTGGAAATCAGTTATCAGGCCATCTTGAATTTTAGTATAAGGCCTAAATTGAACGGTTTCCAGCATTGCCCCGGGAAAATTAAAAAGATAAAATTTTTGGGCGTCTATTTCAGCAAATTTCTTGGCTTGTAGTTTAAAACTTAAATATTGTATGGTGCCGGTAGAGACATCTCCTCCATCCATCCAACCTGAAAAACCTATAACCAGACGCGGATTTTTTAATTTTGGCTTACTATAAATTCTTAAGTTTTCCATTTCCATCCTTCCTTTCCTTTTTAAAGTAAAAATAAATTTAAAAAGCCATACCTATAGATATTTTATCATAATGGGATAAAATTCCAAAACGCTATTGTTCGGAATTAATCAGAATCTGTAACTTAAGCATCTATATAAAAGGACTTTATGCTTATGAGAACAGTCCAGTATAGGTCTCAAATTATTTTCCTAAAAAAAGAAGGATTTTTTTATATTTTGTCGTATATAAGTAATAAGTGTAGAAAATTAAGTTTAAAAGTAATGAGGAGGAGTATCAAATGTAAAAAATCTTTTTAATCATAAAGAATTAGCTATTGCCTTTTTCTTTAAAAATATTTTTTAGTTTTAAAAAAAGCTTAAAAATTCTAATTTTAAGGTATATATGCGTTAATTATTATTTTTATAATTATAGACCCACGGTAAAGCGGTTAGACACATTCCAAAATTTCCACCATAAATCTTCAAATAAATCTACCAAAAAAATCCCAAGAGTCTTAGATCTAATAAAAGCATTTCATATTTTGTAAAAATTAATTAGCATTAATAGGCAGTTATTAATATTGTTCCTCTTCCACCGTGTTTACCTAACACCTATAGAGTTTTGGATTTTAATCAAATTATCGAACTTATCTTAGTATTTAGGCAAAACGGCGGCAACCAGCAATAAAAGCGACTCAGACATGGGCTGAGTCCCGAAGAGATAAGGAGGTGAAAAAAGATGCGTAAATTTGGAAAAATTATCATCTATTTACTCCTGGTCATTGCCTTTATAGTCTTAATGGGTTTTATGGCTGAAGGTGAGAGCAATGCAGTAGGTAACCCGGATGCCAACAAGGCTATCATCGGCCGTCTCGGGGAGCTCTGGAACACGGGGAACCTGACCATAGCAGACGAGGTTTTCGACGCCAACTTCGTCAACCATGATCCCAACAATCCCGGGGTTACCAATTCTGAGAGCTACAAAGGACTCGTCGCTGCGATTCACATTGGCTTTCCTGACTTCCATGTCGCCACTGATGACCTGATCGCCGAAGGGGAAAAGGTGGCAATGCGCTGGACAATTATCGCCACACATCAGGGTGAGCTTATGGGCATGCCCGCAACAGGAATCCAGCTGGTGTGGACAGGGATAACGGTAGCTCATTTAGCCAACGGCAAGATAGTGGAAATGTGGTGGTCTCATGACACCCTGGGTTTGTTCCAGCAGCTCGGCATTATTCCTACGATGGGGCCGAAAATTTTGCGTGGGGCACACCGTCTTCAATAACCGGTGCCCCCGGTGATCCGGCGGCCAACAAGGAGATTCTCCGCCGTGCGCTTGATGACTTATGGAACCAGAGGGACGTGGGCGCAATAGACGAACTCTACGCCACCGACTACTTGAGCCACGATCCTAGCGGGCTCCATGGTGCCACCCTCGAGGAGTTCAAGCAATCCACAGCCGGACTCTTCACCGCCTTCCCGGACTTCCATCTCACCATTGATGACGAGGTTGCTGAAGGGGATAAGGTCGTGAAACGTTGGACAGTTACCGGCACGCATAAGGGCGAGCTTATGGGAATCCCCCCAACAGAAAACCAAATAGCCATCACGGGCATCAACTTCTACCGCATCGCTGACGGTAAGATTGTAGAAACCTGGTGGAGTTCCGACGCCCTGGGTATGCTCCAGCAACTCGGCGTCATTCCTCCACCGGGATAAGGAGGATAGTAATCTCTGTAACTTATTTTTCCATGGGAGTAGGTTAGTAATAAGTGATACTAGTTGCCGCCACATCACCTAACGAGACTGTCGTAAAAGTCTCATATTTTAAAAATATTACAAAGATTGATTCTTAATAAAAAAAACAGCAATTAAAATTTTTGAGTAAATCTGGCTTTGACGTTAAAATGATTTATAGGGGGTAAAAATATGTCAAAGAAATATATTTTAATATTACTATTTATATTTTTTTTAAGTTTAATTATTTTGAATACCGGCGTTACTACCGTCTATGCAACAATTTATAGAATAATAGATACAGAAGGGAATACTATTCGGGTAACCACCGAACCACAGATGAAGAAAGCAGAGGAAGAAGCAGGTTGTATCCTTAGACCTATACAACCTGACATTGTACCACCCATATCTAAGGATATCTCCCAGGTTAAAGGAATAGTGTTTGAAGACTGCAATGTAAATGGGATACAGGATATAGGAGAAATGGGCTTACCTGACATACTTGTTTCTAATGGATTAACAGTCACTGTTACAGATGAGACTGGAAGCTATCTACTTCCGAGGGAAGGTCATTTTGTTTTCATAACTACACCTTCTAATTACACCCCGACCGCCTCCTGGTATAAAAATTTACTGGAAGATAATCTACACTTTGGTTTAAAATTTACACCAGATAAAGATTCAAAGCAATTTACTTTTGTTCAAATAACGGATATCCATTTAGATGCCATTGAGGAACATAAGATCTTTTTTGAGAAAGCTATAAGAGAGATTAATAAAATAAATCCTGCCTTTGTAATTGCTACAGGTGATTTAGTATTGGAGGCTGAAAGAGTGACGATATCACAAGCTAAGGAGTGGTATGATATTTATTCTGAATCAATTAAAAATTTAGATGCGCCGATATTTAATATAGTGGGGAATCATGATGTTGTAGGCATACATTACAAGAAGGATATTAGTACTGAGCCAGGATATAATAAGGAAATGTACCGAGATTACTTTGGTCCTACCTATTATTCTTTTGATTGGAGTTCATACCACTGTATCGTCTTAGATCCAAATGAATTTTTAGATGATAATCAATTTTATAGTATACCAGATTATCAAGTTGAGTGGTTGCGAAAGGATTTATCTTATAGACAAGGGGAACCACTATTAGTATTTTTTCATGAGCCGACTATAACCTGGGAAGACCGTACAGAGGTTCTAAATCTGCTCAACCAACATTCAACGAAAATGTTCTCAGGTCATTGGCATATGGATGTATTGATAGATAGCCAGAGCATCCCGGAACAGGTTACCGGTGCTCTGTGTGGGGAGTGGTGGCGTGGTGACTGTATGGATGGAAGCCCTTGTGGCTATCGCCTTATTCAGGTAGATGAGGAAGATATTTATGGTTTTTATAAAGGGGTTGGTATAGAAAGGCAGATAAATATTACCTCACCGGAACCTTTAATATATGGAGAGACAATAATAACAGCCCAGGTCTATACTGAATATCCTCCTCTTCAAGAAGTAAGATATCAGATCGACCAGGGTGATGTTATTCCGATGAAGATTGAAAAAGGCAGTCTATGGGATTTAACTACCGCTATATGGGATACCACTTCGCTAGAAGAGGGATATCATACAATAACTATAAAGGCGAGAGACCAAGAAGAGCTCTTCTCGCAGCAGATCGAAGTAAAAGTCAGCCAAAGTGAGATAATGCCTTTGGGCGAACTGGTTTCTCATTTTGAGACTTATCAGGGACACTTAATGAATGTACAAGGCAGGATAAGTTTTTCATTAAAAAATGAAAATAGTGCTTCGGAAAAGAAGGGCATCCTTGTGATAAAAGATGAAAAAGGTGCTGCCGTAATATTGATAGGGGAATATAATGCCTTACCTCTACCTGCTTTTGAATGTAACGACTTAATAACAGCAACAGTTATTCCCATTGAATATCTTTGGAAAAGTATTGGAAGAAAGTATAAATTGATGGCTGTACTTTACACCTTTCGATTACCAAAAAGATTTATAATATGGGAAAGATTAAAACCAAAGGGAGTATACCTATTGGTTCTGATTAAATATGATATGTAAGATAAAATAAAATATGATAAGAGATAGTTGTTTCTGCTCATATTTAGTAATTCGGTAACTTTTTAGTATAATTATAAAAAATTTATATCTTAATACACAAAAAACCTTGCTTTTGGGAGACTTAAATTGGAAAAAAATAAGATGAAAAAAGTTTATAAAATACTGGCCAGCCTACTTACCATAATATTTTACTGGGTAATTTTCCCTTTATTTCTGTTTTGGTTTTCCTTTAAAGTACAAATCGGAAGATTAGATATCCCAAACTTACTTGCTTATGGAATAGGATTTATTATGGTAGTGTACGGTTTATATTGGTATATAGGAGCTGGTATAGCTCAACATAAATCAGGAGTAAAAATTTCTCGAAACTATAAGTCTACTTCTTTCCTTTCTCGTTTATTTCAATTAGATCCTCCGGATAAACTGATTACTACTGGAATTTATGCTAAAAGCAGAAATCCCATGTTTTTTGGATATACTGTTATATTGATAGGAATGGGTATATTACTTCGTTCAATTTCTATCCTGGTTATTTTCGTTCCCGCTTTTATAGTCTTTGACCTTATATGGATTAAGTTAGAAGAAAAAAATATTAGGGAAAAATTTGGTAATAAGTACGCAAATTATCAGAATAGTACACCTTTCTTTATTCCTAATCATTTCTTTTAAAAAAAGAGTATTTTTATTCCTTTATAATTTTTGGTTAAAACATAATTATTTCAAAAAAATATAAAAAAATACAAAAAATTTCTAAAAAAGAAGGATTTTTAAAATTTATGCAGTATATGTAATACAAGTACAAGTACTAAAAACATTATAAAAAATTAAAAAGGTTGAAAAAAGCAAACTACTCTAAAGAGTAGAACGCAAAGTCATGGGTCTAAGGCATTTTAGTATGCTTCTATGTCTTCTTTATTGCTATGACCGCCAAGCTGCCAACTTTTAACAAAAAGTTGGCAGCTTTTTTTATTCGGACACTTTTAGCGGAAAACATATGGGGGTCTGAGGAGCTTTTAACCAGATAGTTGAGGCTTTAGGATGTGACCCTATTTTGTAATACACGCAATTAATTGAAGGCTGAAAAAGCAAACTTCCTAATAAGGATAGAGAGTGAAGTTAAGGGCCTAGAGCACTCAGAAGTGCTTTAGACAGCCAGATTACCTAGGGAATTTATCATAGCTTTAAGGTTTATATGGGAGGAGAGCATCATAAACAAATCAAACACTTGCTGGGCTCTACCTGCTTCATTACCCGAACGATTAAGTAACCAGACCATAAAACATAGAAATTAATTTCACTATAAATTATTTTAGGAGGTAAGATATGGATAAACTGAACCGATTGGATTCAGACTTGTACGGGGAGAGGAAAATTAGGAAGTATATTATAACAAGGTGGAGCATCCCTTTTGCCGGGTTCTTACTTGCCCTAATGGGAGGGTTTTCCTATGCATGGGGTGTTTTTATTATTCCTATGGAGGAAAGGTTTGGCTGGACGAAAGCGGAAGCTACTTTACCATTTACTGTTTTTGTGTTGATATTTGCTTTATTTATGATTCCTGCTGGAAGATTGCAGGATAAGATTGGACCAAGAAAAGTTTCCGCGTTTGGTGCAGTACTATTTTTTATATCCTACGGCTTGGCTGCATTGGTTGATCGCTTCCCTTATCCTTGGTGGTTAATTATAAACTATAGTGTTATAGGCGGAATAGCCTGTGGACTTACTTATGCTTGTGTTGCCCCACCTGCCAGAAAGTGGTTTCCAGATAAACCGGGGCTTGCCATTTCATTTGGTGTGAGTGGATTTGGACTGGCTGCTTTGGTCCTCGCACCTCTCAAAGCAGAGTATTTAATCCCTACTCATGGAATAGAAGGAACCTTTTTTATTATTGCTATTATAACTTCGTTAGTATCTCTTTTTGCGGCCTGGCTGATAAGGAATCCCCCTGCTGGATGGACACCCCCGGGGTGGGAGGCTGATAATAAGGTAGGGAAGACAATAATGGTAAGACAAGAATCCACACCAAAGGAGATGCTTAGGAAACCTATATTTATGATTATGTGGTCAGCAATGGCATTAGTATGCGCAGGAGGATTGATCTGCATCGGACTAATCCCGTCCTATGGGAATTTAACCCTTGGTCTAACACCTACAAAAGCTGCGTTGGCGATGTCCTTTTTTGCTGGCTTCAATGGGTTTGGCAGACCTGTAGCTGGATTTTTGGGTGATAAATTCGGGATTATATGGGTTATGATTGTCACTTATATTATACAGACAATAACATTTCTCTTCTTTCATATCTTTGCAGTAACTTTACCGACATTGTATATTGCATCGGCATTATTGGGTTGGGGTTATGCCGTTACTCTGGCCCTCTTTCCTGCACTGAATTCTATATGTTTTGGTACCAAACATCTGGGAGTTAACTATGGAATACTAATTACTGCCTTTGGAATCGGTGGTCTGGCACCTGCAGTAGGCTCATGGCTGTTTGATATTACGGGAAGTTATACCTCAACATTTATTTCCGCGGGGATAATGGCTGGAATAAGTGTGGTTTTATGTGTAGTTCTCAAAAAGAAGTACGCCCTATCATAGGATTAATGGTCCTAAAAATCAATAACATATAACCAGAAATTATTTAATTACTGAGCATCAACAACAGTCACCTTGATAAGACAAGGGGACGTTTCGTTTGTCACATTCAGTTAAATTTCTTACAAAGAACAGGGGTGGTTTTATGCCAAGAAGCTCAAGATCAAAAAGCAGTACAGGATATCACCATATTATGCTTAGAGGAATTAACATAAAAAGACAAGGGGAGGTTTCATTTGTCTTATTTAAATAAATAGGGAAAGTGTGCCAAGTCAACAATTCGGTAGCTTTTGGCGGAAAACCTGTAAGACCTGAGGAATTTCTTATCCAGATGGTTGAAACTTTAAGGGAAAGCTAAACCATAGAAAAAATGGGATGTGTCTATATTTAGATTAAAAGACTTTTTGTTGGAAAAAGAAGAATTTTTAAGATTTTTGTCGTATACTATAAACATAAGGTCAAATTGTAAAAAATTAATCTAAATAATTTCAAGGTAGAAGCTGAACATAAGATGTTCTAATAGTTTTATTATCAATTTTAAAAATATTTTTTATAGGAGGTAATGGAATGGAAGATGAGAATATTGCCAAAGAACGACTTATAAAAGAATTGGATGAAATGAAGAGAAAAATTGCAAAATTAGAAGTAAGCGAGGATATGCATAAATGGGCAGAGGCGAAATTACAGAGAGAGGGTTACGAAAAAGATATATTATTAAATAATGCTCCAGCTATGATATATTGGTTAGATGGAGAAGGAACATTTATCATAGTTAATAAATGTTTTGCTGATTTATTTAATAAATCCCCCGATGATATAAAAGGGAAATATCTATATAATTTATACTCTGAAAAGATTTCCGATAAAATTTATGATGATAATGTGAAAATAATTGAATCTGAAACAGCAAAATATGGGATTGAAGAATCTCTGGAGACCCCAAATGGCATGATATGGGTTAGAAGTGATAAAATACCTTATAAAGATGCAAATGGCAAGGTTATAGGCGTAATTGGTGTTTTATTTGATATTACAGATCAAAAAGAAAGAGATAAAGATATAAAAGAATCAGAGGAAAAATTTAGAGTTATTGCCGAAAGAAGTTTTGACATAATAATTGTGGCTGATGAAAAAGGAATATGCAGCTATGTTTCTCCTTCAATAGAGAGAGTACTGGGATATGAGCCTGAGGAAATAGTTAGCAAGCACTTTCAAATCCTTTTCCCGGAAAATATGAATAAAAAAGTAGAAAATATTTGTAATACTTTACTTGAGGGCAAGGAAGTTGAAGGGGTAAATCTTGAAACAACTAGAAAAGATAGGAAGAAAGCGATAGTCGAAGTTAACGGTTCTTCCATAATTAAGGATGAAAAGATAGTTGGAATTCAAATTCATTTAAGAAATATAACTGAGCGCAAGTTAGAAGAAGAAATGATAGAGAAGGAAAAAAACAAATTACAGAAATATATTGATGTAGCAGGTATTATATTAAAGACTATCGATAGAGATGGTAAAGTAAGTCTAATCAATAACAGAGGTTGTGAAGTTTTAGGGTATGGGAAAGAGGAGATTTTAGGAAAAAATTGGATTGATAATTTTGTTCCGGAAAGACTACAGAACAAAATGAATAATATTTTAGCGAAACTTAGATCTAAGCAAACTATTTCTTATGAACATTTCGAAAGTCCAATTTTAACTATAAATGGAGAAGAAAAAATTATTAGTTGGTATAACACTGCATTAAAAGATGAAAAGGGTGAATTTCAGGGAATATTAAGCTCTGGAGAGGATGTTACTACAAAAAGTAAAGTTGAACGAGAGCTACAAGAGAATTACCAAAAATTGCAGCAAATTATGGAGGATACTGTTTATACTATGGCTAAAGTTGTTGAAAAGAAAGATCCATATTCCGCTGGTCATCAAAAAAGAGTCTCTCAGCTTGCTACAGCTATAGCGAAAGAGATGAAATTACCTAAAGATAAAATTGAAGGGTTAAAGGTTGCATCATTGGTTCATGATATCGGGAAAATAGGTATGCCTATAGAGATTTTAAGCAAACCAAGTGGTTTGACTGAATTAGGTCATGATTTAATGACAGAACATCCTATGACTGGATATAATATTTTAAAAGAGATTGATTTTCCTTGGCCAGTTGCTGAAATTGTACTACAACATCATGAGAAGGTAAATGGTACCGGATATCCAAATGGATTAAAAGGCGATGAAATTTTAATTGAGGCAAAAATATTATGTGTAGCTGATGTTATTGAGGCAATGAGTTCTTATAGGGCATATAGGCCTAGTCATAGTATAAAGGATGCCTTAAACGAGCTAACTAAAAATAAAGGAACTCTTTATGATTCAATGGTTGTAGATGCTTGTAAAAAATTATTTAAATATAAAGGAACAAAATTTAGTTTCTTGGAATGAGAATGACAAGGGGATGACAAGGGGACGTTTCGTTTGACATACCCAGTTAAATTTCTTACAATGAACAGGGGTGGTTTTATGCCAAGAAGCTCAAGGTCAAAAAGCAGTACAGGATATCACCATATTATGCTTAGAGGAATTAACAGAAGCAACATCTTCGAAAGCGACCAAGATAAAGATTTTTTTTTGAATTCAATGTATAGAGCAAGAGAAAAAAGCGGTTTTAAAATTATTGGTTATTGTCAGATGAATACTCATGTTCATTTACTGCTTCGAGAAAGCGAAGAAATTGGAGTAAGCATAAAAAGGATTACGGTAAGCTATGTACAATGGTTTAACCGGAAATATAACAGGGTAGGCCATTTATTTCAAAACAGATATAAAAGTGAACCCATTGAAGACGAGAGATATCTTATGACCGTACTGCGCTATATCCATCAAAATCCTATAAAAGCAGGAATGGTAAAAGAAGCATCAAAATATAACTGGTCTAGTTATAACGAGTATCTTAAAATGTATGGTTCCAAGGACTACCTCATTGATGGAGAAATAACGAAAGCATATTTTAACAGCAATAAAAGTTTTACCGAATTTCATAAGCAAATGAGCAAAGAAAATTATATGGAATATGAAAACATTAATAAATATTCCGATGATGAATTATTAGAATTATTTAAGAAAAAAATAAGCATAGATGAATTTTATAAAATGCCTTTTGCTGATAGAGCTAAGTTAATTAAGGATATATACCGTGAAACTGGGGCGAGCATCAGAGATTTAAGTAGGGGATTAGGCATAGGAAGAAGTATTATATGGAGAGCTGTTAAAGTGTGACAAACGAAACGTCCCCTTGTCATATGAGGACAGATGTAGTAATATAAAAAAACGTTCAGTACTGATAAGATAACACTAAAAAGTCCAATATAAAATAAAGTAAGGGGACTGATTTATGGATCACGAAGAGTCTAAAGCAACGGTTAATTTTATTCAGGAGATCATCAATCAAGATAAAAAAACGAATAAACATAATGGAAGGGTTCATCTTCGGTTTCCTCCGGAACCTAATGGATACCTACACATCGGTCATGCCAAATCTATCTGCTTGAATTTTGGTTTGGCCGCACAAAATGGTGGTCTATGCAATCTTCGTTTTGACGATACAAACCCCAGCAAGGAAGATGTGGAGTATATTGATTCCATAATCAGCGATGTTCGCTGGCTGGGATTTGACTGGGATGACAGGCTTTTTTATGCTTCCGACTATTTTGAAAAGATGTATGATTACGCTGTTAGTCTAATTAAAGCAGCTAAGGCCTATGTGTGTGACCTGAGCCCCGAAAAAATCAGGAAATACCGCGGAACTTTTAAGGAGCCGGGAAGAGAAAGTCCATATCGCAACCGTTCTGTGGAAGAGAATATAGATCTATTTTGGCGTATGCGGGCTGGTGAATTTCCTGGCGGTTCCCGGGTGCTGCGGGCTAAAATTGATATGTCTTCACCTAATCTGAATATGAGAGATCCCGTTCTTTACCGTATTTTAAAGGCAACCCATCATCGGACCAGAGATAAATGGTGTATTTATCCTATGTACGACTATGCTCATCCTCTTGAGGATTATTATGAAAAGATTACCCATTCTGTTTGTACCCTGGAGTTCGAAGACCATCGCCCTCTGTACGATTGGGTTCTCAATGCCTTGAATCTTCCAGATTTACCCCAGCAGATCGAATTTGCCCGTCTCAACTTAACTAATACGGTAATGAGTAAACGGATGCTTCGTAGGCTGGTGAAGGAAGGTTATATAACTGGATGGGATGACCCTCGGATGCCGACTATAGCCGGTTTGCGGCGCAGGGGCTACACCTCGGAGGCTATCCGAAACTTTTGTGAGCGTATCGGGGTAGCCAAAACTAATAGTGTAGTGGATATTCGCTTTCTGGAATACTGTATCCGTGAGGATTTAAATATAAAAGTTCCCCGGGCGATGGCAGTACTGCGACCTTTAAAGCTGGTTATTGATAATTATCCTGAAGATATGGCAGAAGAGATGGAATCAGAAAATAATCCTGAGGATTCTACTGCCGGGAAGCGTAAGATACCTTTTTCCAGAATTATCTACATTGAACGGGAAGACTTTCATGAAGACCCGCCGAAAAAGTATTTTCGTCTGGCTCCTGGCCGTGAGGTCAGGTTAAAAAATGCTTACATTATCAAATGTGAAGGATTCATTCGGGATGAAAAAACGAGAGAGATAAAAGAAGTACACTGCACCTACGACCCCCAAAGCAAAAGCGGTAAGCCGGGGGCTAAACGTAAAGTAAAAGGAACTTTACACTGGGTTTCCGCAGACCATGCTTTAAAAGCGGAGGTGCGCTTATACGAGCATCTTTTACTGGATCAGAACGAGGGAGCGGAAGAGCAGGAGGAAGAGAAAGATTTTGTAAAGCAGCTTAACCCAAACTCACTGGAAGTGTTAACTGATTGTTTGGTGGAACCCGGTTTAGCAGGAGCGGCTCCCGGAAGCAGATACCAGTTCATGCGAAAAGGTTACTTTTGTGTGGACCCCGATTCAACGTCAGATAAGTTAGTGTTTAACCGAATTGTATCTTTAAGGGATACTTGGGATAGAATTCTTAAAGCCGATAAAAATCAAAAATCCTAATTGAATAGTCGTCAGTAAACAAATCTAGCGTGGAGCGTATAGTAGTGAAAAAACTACAACTCAAAACTCAAAATTCACTAATTCACTAATTAACCACTAACCAATTGATGTTAAATAAAAAAAATCCGAAATATTATTTTTCGGATTTTTTAATTATTGAGTTAAAAAAGAAGGATAATTAAAGAGTGATGTAGAATATATATATGAGATTGCCATGCTTTGATAAATTAAAGCTCGCAATGACAAAATGATAGATAGAAAACATTGAATAATATGAGCTAATCTGTTATAAATAGATAAGTAAAAAGTTGTTTTAGGCGGAAAATCATCTATGGAATTTGTAAAAGAGAAGAGATTAAATTTTATTATCAGCATGACCATTGGTATTGTGGTTCTGTTTTATGTATTGAGTAAACTGAAGTGGTTATTTATATATTTTAGTTTTGCTTTGATGTTAGCTTATTTCTTCGATCCTTTATATAAATTTCTTCTTAATAAGAAGGCCCCGAAAGTATTAGCTATTATTATTGTCTTTGGGATTATAATTACTTTGTTAATCCTAACTATATTTTTTCTGATCCCCAGTGTAATTAATCAACTTAATATTTTATATAAAGAAATTCCTAATTTCATCGAAAATTACCAAAATCTAATTTTATCTATAAAGCCGCAACTCTCTAAATTCATAAACCCGGCTGATGTAGAGATCTTACTCAAAGAAAATTTATCTGAACTACAGAAGGGTGTATTAGGTTTTTCCCAAAGTATCATAATTTATTTGTCTAATATAGTTTCCAGCATTACCTTTGGAATAGTAATTATCCCTTTAATCTTATTTTACCTGATGAGGGATATGTTTATATTTAAAGAAAATTTGTATATTTTTGTATCAAAGGAAAATAAAAAAGGATTTAAAGAAGTACTAGAGGAAATAGATCATATTGTTAGTGGTTTTATTCGTGGTCGAATAATAGTCTGTTTTATTGTGGGGACCTTGATTGGTATAGGGTTGTATTTCTTAAATTTAAAATTTGCCTTGATTATCGGGATTATTAGCGGAGTGTTTAACTTTGTCCCCTATTTAGGGCCTATTGTGGGAGTTGTTCTGGCTTTAATTTTTGCCTTGGGCAGCCCCTGGTGGACATTGCTGATGATCGTAGTTTTATTTGTTTTAGTTAATCAGCTTGAGGCGATATATCTTAATCCTAATATCTTAGGGAAAGAATTAGGTCTGCATCCTTTAACAGTAATCTTATCGATGTTAATTTGCGGTCAGTTATTAGGAATATTAGGAGTATTAGTGGCTGTTCCTTTGGCAGCTATTTTGAAAGTTTTAGCTATCAGATATTTAATCCAGGAGGGATAGAATAGGTTATATGAAAAAGATATTCTGCATAATTTTAATAACAGCTTTATTTGCTATTTTGTTTCCTCTTTCTTCAACTTTCGCCCAATCTTCAGAAATAAAGATATTGTTAGATAACCAGCCTCTCGAAACAGTTGTCCCTTCAGTTATCGAAAATGATCGATTATTTGTTTCAGCTCGCAATGTGGTGGAAGCTTTAGGTGGAAGGATTACCTGGTTTCCCGCTTTAAAGTTGATGACTATAAATATTAATGGTCACACAAGCCGTTTAGTAATCGATGATCCTTCTTTAGAGATAGACGAAAAAGTAATTTCTCTGGAAATGCCAGCAAGAATTCTCGAGAATCGGGTAATGATTCCTTTAGAAGTAATTAAAATTATTGCCGAAGTGGATATTAAGTGGGAGAATCAGACCAAGATTTTATCTATTAATACCATAAGGCCATATCTGTTAGAAGTTAGAAGTTATTCGCATCCCGATAAAACCAGAGCAGTAATAGATTTGTCTGAAAAGACAGAATTTAGAGCAGATAAATTAATAAATCCGGATAGAATATTTATCGATATAATGGGCTCTATTTCAAAATTGGAGGATACATCTAAACAGATAAAGATAGATGATGGGGTGATAAAAACAGTAAGGACAGCTCAATTTAACCAGGAAATTACCAGAGTTGTATTTGACCTTTATCAGGAAGCTAGATATGAGCTATTCAGCCTCATTGAACCCGATAGGGTGGTGATTGATATATTTAAATCAAGTGAAGAGACAGCTGTTTCTGAAACTCTTCCCGTTAAACCCGAAGGAAAAACTGCTCCCGGACCTGAGATAACCGGCAAGAGAGTAGTAATTATTGACCCCGGACATGGGGGGAAAGACCCGGGAGCGATCGGACCTACTGGCTTGAAAGAAAAAGAAGTTACTTTGGGAATCGCTCTTTATTTAGAGAAATTGTTAAAAGGGGCCGGTATTCGCACTTATTTAACCAGAAGTAAAGATGAATTTATTTATCTGGAAGCTAGAACAAATTTCGCTAACCAGAAAAATGGTTTTGTATTTGTAAGTTTACACGCTAATTCGGTTTTAAATCATCGTCCTAGTGCTAAAGGAATAGAGACCTTCGTATTAAGTTCCAAATATATTGGTGCTTCTGCCAGAGATGTAGCAGATAGAGAAAATAGAGCCAGCAGGGCTCACCCGGAGGTAGATACTGATTTAGCTTTAATTATCGCTGACCTGGAAGAAAGCGCTAACATTAAATATAGTCTCGATTTTGCAGAAATTGTACAGAAAAAATTAGCAAATTATCTAAAATTAGAAGATAGGGGAGTAAAACAAGCTCCGTTTGTAGTACTAAAGGGAGCAAATATGGTAGCTGTTCTTGTAGAAATTGCTTTTATTTCTAATCCTAAAGAGGAAAAATTATTAAAAAACAAAGAATTTAAGCAAAAAAGCGCTCAGGCCTTGTTTGAAGCAATAAAATATTATATAGAAAATACACCTGATAATGGTGTATAGGGTTAATTATTATGGCTAAAAACAGAAAGTCAAAGAAGAAAAAAAATAATCTAAAAATTATCTTTACATTGTTAGTATTTGTGCTAATTATAATTTTTAGCTATATCATTTTTAATAAATTTATTGTTCCTGTCTGGGAAAGATACAAGGAGAAGCCCGTTATTACTAAAGAAGTTCCTTACAAAGAAGAAGAGAGAAAAGAAGTTAAACCCGTGCCGACAGAAGAGATGGTCGAAGTTAATCTTTACTTTTCTGATTCTCAAGCGATGTACTTAGTGCCTGAAAAAAGAAAAATACCACAAACCCCTTCTTTAGCCAGACAGGTAGTTGTTGAGCTGATAAAAGGTCCGGAAAATTCCGATCTTTACCCTACGATTCCCGAAGGAACTCAAATCAATGAAGTATATATTGCTGATGATATTGTCTATATAGACCTATCTGAGGAAATATTTAAAAATCATCCCGGAGGAAGCAGTGGTGAATTAATGACTGTCTATTCTGTAGTTAATACCTTAACTGAAATTCCTCCGATTAGGGGTGTTCAAATATTAGTGGGAGGAAACGAGACGAAGAGTTTAGCCGGACACATAGATGTAAGTATGCCTTTACTTAGAGACGAAAATTGGATTAAACCAGAAAACTAAAATGGATAATATAGAAAAATAAGGAGTGACAAAGATTAACATTTTCGATTTATCTCTAATTTTTAGAAATAAGATTATTATAATTGCTTTTATAACTTGGGTTTTAAATCAGAGTTTAAAGCTAATAATATTTTATATTACCGAAAAAAAATGGGATATTAGGAGATTTGTTGGGGCAGGAGGGATGCCCAGTACTCATTCCGCCCTTTCTGTGTGCGTGGCTACTACCATTGGTTTAAAAGAAGGCTGGGATTCCCCTTTGTTTGCTTTAGCTATAGTTTTAGCTTTTATTATTATGGCTGATGCAGCCGGAGTAAGGAGAGAGACGGGAGAACAAGCTAAAGCATTAAATAAAATTATTTTAGAATTTTTTAAGGAAATAAAGTTAAAAGACAAGCGTTTTAAAGAGTTGGTTGGGCATACTCCTTTTGAAGTCATAGTGGGAGCTTTTATAGGAATTGTAATGGCCTGGATATTATGCGCCGTAATTTAGCATTAATAGATAGAATTTCAGCCCGAGAGGTGAATTTATAGATTTGAAAAAAGCAAAGAAAGAACGCTTAGATATATTATTGGTTGAAAAGGGATTTTTTGCTACCAGAGAAAAAGCTAAAAGTGCGATAATGGCCGGAGAAGTTTTAGTTGATGGAGAAAAATTCAATAAAGCAGGACGAATAGTTAAATTCGATAGTAATATTTCAGTAACAAAGAAAGAAACTGTTTATGTAAGCAGGGGTGGCGAAAAATTAGAAAAAGCTATAAAAGAGTTTAACGTTTTAGTTAAAGAAAAGAGAGTAATAGATGTTGGTGCATCTACAGGGGGTTTTACTGATTGCCTTTTAAAATCCGGAGCCGAGAAAGTTTATTGTGTAGATGTAGGCTACGGACAGTTAGCCTGGAAACTGCAAAAAGATAGCCGAGTCGTAGTTATAGACAGAACCAACATAAGATATCTTACTGCTGATAAATTTGGTGACCTTTTTGAATTAGCTACCATAGATGTCTCCTTTATTTCATTAGATAAAGTCTTGCCAGCGGTGTATAATTTAATTAAGGAAAAAGGAGAAGTGGTGGCTTTAATCAAACCACAGTTCGAAGCGGGACGGGAATTCATTCAAAAGGGTGGATTAGTAAAGAAGGCAGAAGTTCATCAGATGGTAATTGAGAGAGTTGGCGATAGGGCGCAAGAAATGGGTTTTAGTATTCAAGGTTTAACTTTTTCTCCCTTAAAAAAAACTTCCGGTAATATAGAATATCTCATCTATTTAGTAAAAAATTCTGGAAAAGATAAGATAAATAATTTTCCTCAAATTGTTGAAGAAGTGGTAAAAAAAGCTCACCAGAAACTTTCTCCCAAAAAATAATATTTGGAGTGAAGTTTTTGAATATAAATGAAAATGCTGTTTTAATCTTTGTTTTATTTACTAGCGGAGGGATAATCTGCCTGGTTTTATTTATCAAGATAAGTAATTGGTTGAGGGCTAAGAGATTAAGGAAGAGATTTTCTAAAAGCAGGCAGGCGGAAAAAGAAGCAGAGAAAATATTGAGGAAAAACGGTTATACGATTATAGATGCCCAAAAAAGCAAACCACTCCTTATAACTATCGGCGATAAGATTCATCGCTACTTAGTGCGGATAGATTATTTAGCAAGGAAGAGAGGGAAAGTCTTTGTAGTAGAAGTCAAAAGCGGAGAGAAGATTCCCTATATTACTAATCGAGAAACCCGAAGACAGATGTTAGAATACTATCTTGCTTACCAGCCGTGTGGTATTCTCTTATTAAATATGAAAAATAAGAGCATTTCTGAAGTTAGATTTCAATTCGAAAGCACTATACGGCTAAAAGCAATAAAGATAATATATTTTCTAGCAGGAGCAATTTTTAGTTTGGTCTTATATTATTTGCTTCAAGGAGGATGGAGATGAAATTAGACAGCGTTGGTTTAATAGTAAATTATAAAAAAGAAAAGACTCGGGAAACAGCCTGCAGGATAATTGATTGGCTAAATTCTAAAAAACTAAAAGTGTGTATAGAAGGAAATATGGGTAAAGAAATAGGGGAAGAAGAATTAAACTGTCCTACTGAAAAATTTCTTAAAGAAGTTGATCTAATAATCTCTTTGGGGGGAGATGGAACCCTCCTTAGAGCAGCCAGATTGGCAGCTACTGAAGATATACCGGTTTTTGGAGTGAATTTAGGAGGACTGGGCTTTTTAACTCAAATTGGCATCAATGACCTGGAAAAGTCTTTAGAGAAACTGTACCAGGGGAGATATTTTATTGATGAGAGAATGATGTTAAATTGTACAGTGAAAAGAAAAGAAGAAGAGATTAAAAAATTTACTGCTTTAAATGATATAGTTATAGGCAAAGGGGCTTTTGCCCGAATTATTTGTTTAGCTACCTATGTCAATAATGATTATGTTATTACTTATTCAGCGGATGGATTGGTTGTCTCTACTTCTACAGGTTCTACTGCTTATTCTCTTTCTGCCGGCGGGCCTATTGTCAATCCTAATATAAATTCAATAATACTTACCCCTATCTGCCCTCATACTTTATCTGCCCGGCCTTTAATTATTGGTGAAAATGACCAAGTAAAAATAAAATTGGAATCAAGCGAAGAAAAAGTAATGGTAACTATAGATGGGCAGGAGGGTTTTGTTTTAAAAACAAAGGATGAAGTGATAATAAAAAAATCAAACCATAAAGCCCATTTAATTACTTTTAAAGAGAAGAGTTTTTATGCTGTTTTACGGGAAAAATTAAGATGGAGTGGACAGATAGATAAGTAATTAAATTAGCGTAGAGCGTACAGCGTTTAGCGTATAGTTTAGTTAGGAAAGAAGAAACCAGAATTTGGCAGACAGAAGATGGAAGTAAAGACAGTATCGAGTATTGAGTATATAGTATCGAGTCCAGAAAGAAAAAGAAAAAGAAAAGAAAGATAATATAAAAAGTGGCATATGTTATCTAGTATATATTTAGATAATTATATTATTAATGGTTAATGAATTAATCTTACAACCAACTAACTAACTAAATAACTAGCTATTATGACTAAAGACTAATGTATTGACTTGTACTATGAGGTGAATAAGAAAAAAAATGTTATTTCAGTTAAATATAAAGAATATGGCTTTAATAAAAGAATTAAATATTGAATTTAAGGAAGGATTAAACGTTTTAACTGGTGAGACCGGAGCCGGAAAATCTATTATCATAGAGGCGATAGATTTAATTTTGGGAGGTTATGCTGCTTCTGATTTAATTCGAGATGGAGAGGATAGTTTAGTAGTTGAAGGTCTGTTTCTGTTAGCACCCCAAGAAAAAGAGCTAATAAGTAATTTAAATTTAGATGTGGAAATTGTTGATGAAGAAGGAGATTTGCTTATTAGACGGGAAGTTAATAAGAAAGGGCGGAATAAATGCTGGAGTAATCAACGATTGATAAATTTATCCACACTTCAAGAGATTGGTACATTTTTAGTTGATTTACACGGACAACATAATCATCAATCTCTTTTAGACCCTTCCAAACATATTGATCTAATGGATAATCTGGGTGGAGATAAGATTATTAAATATAGAAAAGAATTATCTGATAATTATCGAATATGGCGGGAAAAGAGAAAAAAGTTATTTCAGTTGATAAGAGATAGAGAGGAAAATTTAAAGCGGATAGATTTTTTAAAATTTCAATTAGAAGAAATTGACAAAGCTTCTTTAGTTAAAGACGAGGATAAGGTTTTAGAAGAGGAAGAGAAGGTATTAAGAAATGCCGAGAAGATAATTGAGACCATGGAAAAAGCTAATTTTGTTCTCTACGAAGGCGGATCAGAACAAGTCTCGGTAAGAGATTCTTTAAGCGAAGTTTCTAAAGATTTAGGGGAGATTTCTTCCTTGGACCGGCGGATAGAAAAAGTAAGAGAAAATTTAAAGGAAATAGGCTACCAATTTGAGGATATTGTTAATGAAATTGTAAAGTATAAAGACGAAATAGAATTAGATAGCCAAAAATTAAAAGAAGTTGAGGGAAGATTAAATCTGATTAATAGTTTAAAGAGTAAATATGGCTCCACTGTAGAAGAAATATTGCAATATCGCCAAAAAATGTATCAGGAATTAGAAGACAGTGATTATAGTGAAGATAAGGTAAAAAAGTTAAAAGAAGAAATCGATTCTCTGGAAAATAAAATATCTTCTATTTCTCACCATCTAAATGTAAATCGGAGAAAAATTGCCGAGGATTTAGAGGAGATGGTGATAAGAGAATTAGAAGATTTAAATATGAAGAAATGTCAGTTTAAAGTTTCAATTAATAATTACAAAGATGTTAACGGAATAGAAGTAGAAGGGAAAAAATATAAAGTAGGCCCAAAAGGGATAGATGATATTGAGTTTATGATCTCTCCCAATGTAGGAGAAAGACTACGTCCTTTAGCCCGAATTGTCTCGGGAGGAGAGGTTTCGAGAATTATGTTAGCTTTAAAATCAATCCTTTCAGAGGTCGATCAAGTTCCGACGTTAATTTTTGACGAAATTGACAGCGGAGTAGGTGCGCGTTTGGGTGAGGTAATCGCTCAAAAATTAAGGAATCTTTCTAAAAAGAGACAGTTAATTTGTGTAACTCACCTACCTCAAATAGCTTGCAGAGCCGGGAGACATTTTTATATTGAAAAATATATTTTAAATAATCAGACCGGGATAAAACTAATAGAGATAAGAGGGGAAGAGCAAGTTAAAGAGATTGCCCGAATGTTAGACGGAAGTCAGATGAGTAAGATTACTATCCAGCATGCCCAAAAGATGTTGGATAGATAAGATAGCGTATAGCATAGAGCGTAGAGCGTTTAGTAAGAAGGAGTTAATTGGTTACCTGGTTTAAAGAAAGAAAAACGTAAAACTAACTACCCCTCTGTCATTCCCGCGAAAGCGGGAATCTAGGAATCAGAATAAATTCGTATCGAGTATAGAGTATTACGTAAAATAGAAATAAAAAGATGTAGGGGCAGACCTTGTGTCTGCCCGTAATGAGCAATGGGGCTTTATTCATCGAGTCCGCTAGAAAAATTAACAGAAAAACTCGGGTCGGATAAATCCGACCCCTACAGGAGATAGAAAAGAAAAGAAAAAGGAAATAGAAAAAATATAAGTATTAGATAGAATATAGATAGCAATAATAATTAATATAAAATTGAATTCAATTGGTGAATTGGCTAATTGGAAAATTAATATAAGGTTGTTTATTTATGAAAGAGAAGATTAATACAAATAAAAGTAAATGGAAAAAAGAATTTGCCAAACAAAAAGAAGTTCAGAGTACTTTAGAAGCCATAATTTATTCTACCGATGATGCTATTTCAGTAGTAGATGAAGATGGTTTACATACTATTATTAACCCCGCTTATACCCGGCTTACTGGTTTAATCGAGGAAGATGTTTTAGGGAAACCGCCTACCATTGATATTGCTGATGAGGGTGAAAGTATGCATTTAAAAGTACTAAGAACCAAGAAACCCGTGCATGGTGTAAGGATGAGAGTTGGGCCTAATCGCAAAGAGGTGATAGTGAATGTCGCGCCTGTAATAGTAGATGGAGTATTAAAGGGTAGCGTGGCAGTGATACATGATGTTTCTGAGATTGAATATTTAAATGAAGAGTTGAAGCGGGTTAAACAAAGGGTTAGACATTTAGAATCAAAATATACTTTTGAAGATATTGTAGGAAAAAGCAGGGGTATGATTGTTGCCAAAGAACAAGCCAGAAAGGCTGCCCAAACTCCAGCGACCGTTCTACTTCAAGGAGAAAGCGGAACTGGGAAAGAACTCTTTGCTCATGCCATCCATCATCTTAGCAAAAGAAAAAATCAGCAATTTATTCGGGTAAACTGTTCTGCCTTGGTGGATACTTTATTAGAAAGTGAGCTTTTCGGTTATGAAGGAGGGTCATTTACCGGAGCAAAGAAGACCGGGAAGAAGGGATTGTTTGAAGAAGCCAATAAAGGAACTATATTTTTAGATGAAATCGGAGTGATGAGCCTAAATTTACAAGCTAAGTTATTGAGAGTGCTTCAAGAAAAAGAGATTGTAAGAGTAGGAGGAAGAAGTCCTATTAATGTGGATGTTAGGATAATCTCAGCAACTAATATTGATTTAAAAAATGCAGTAAAAGAAGGAAGATTCAGAGATGACCTTTATTACCGATTATATGTTATCCCTATTTACATCCCTCCTTTAAGGGAGCGGAAAGAAGATATGTCTCTCTTGGTTAATAATTTAATAAGAAAACTTAATCAAGATTTTGGAAGAAACATAAAAGGGATTTTACCGGAAGCATTAAATATATTATCGAGTTATTCCTGGCCGGGAAATGTAAGGGAATTAGAAAATATAATTGAAAGAGCAGTAATAAATATAAAATTGAGCGAAGAATTAATTTTACCCAAACATATTCCTCCTTTAATTGGATTAAATAAAGTTGAAGCAATCGAAGAAAAACCAGTTATCAGTTCTGGACCTGACAATTTAATTGATTATAATTTAGATAAAAATAGTTTAAAGAAGATGAAAGATGATACGGAAAGGATAGCCCTGATAAATGCTTTAAAGGCTGCCAATGGGGATAGTTTAAAGGCAGCAAAAAAGTTGGGAATCAGCTTGAGAAGTTTTTATTATAAAATAAAAAAATATAATATTAAAAAGATATATGAATACAAGTGAAAGATAATTGACCGATTGACTGATTCATCAATTAAGATAAATATTAAGATTAAAATCAATTTGCCAATTTACCAATTAAGATCAAGATACAGATTAAGAGCAATTAGCCGATTGACCGATTAATTAGTCGTTAGTGATTAGTTAGCCAGTTTACCAGTTAAATTAGTTGTTAGTCGTTAGTATAAGATGCAAGTTACGAGTTACGAGTTGTAAGTTTAAAATAAAATACAAGATGCAAAATGCAAGATAATTAATTGACCAATTAGCCGATTAAATTAGTTAACCAGTTTGCCAGTTTTCTGATTAGCTAATTAAATTAGTCATTAGAAATAGTTCATAATTCTTCGTAAGACAGGCGTCTCGCCTGTCTATTTGATAATTAGTCGTTAGTGAATAAGACTGGCGTGAAGCTTACAGCGTTTAGCGTATAGGTGCGGGTAAAATAAGTGTAAGAAAAATAAAAATACAAGAGAGATTAGTTGTAAGTGAATAGTATCGCGTATTGCTATCGAGCATCGTGTGAAGAAAATAGGTTTTCAGATTTCAGTTTATTATGTTTTCTGTCATTGCGAGCTCTGATTTATCAGAGCACGGCAATCCCCGTTTGAGATTACTTCTTCCGTAATTGTTGACGAAATGTTACACAATATGCAATAATATGCAATAAAATGCAAATGCAAATAAAAATAAGAAATTTTGATTTTTTTTAAAAATAGCCTTTTACCAATTAATAAAAGGCTATTTTTTGTTTTATTAAGATTACTTAATAAATTGGCACAAAAATTGCTTAATAATATACTTGGAGATATATATGAAAAAAAATTTGAGAATATTAGTAATAAACCCCGGATCAACCTCTACTGCTATCGCTCTTTTTGAAGATGATAAATTATTGGATAAAGAGACAATAAGACATAGTTCGGAAGAATTGTCGAAGCATAAAAAAATATTTGACCAGCACGAGCTTAGAGAAAAAGTAATTGTAAATTTTTTAAAGAAAAAAAATATAGATATTAATTCTTTAGATGCTGTAGTAGGCAGAGGAGGAGTGCTAAAACCCGTTAAAAGCGGGGCATATAGAATAAATAAATTAATACTGGAAGATTTAAAAGAAAGACCAAGGATAGAACATGCCTCAAATTTAGGAGCAATTATTGCTTATGACCTGGCAAAAAAAGTAGGAATTCCTTCTTTTATTGTCGATTCTGTAGCAGTTGATGAGTTAGAACCCATTGCTCGAATTTCCGGGATGTCAGAAATTGAGAGAGAAAGTTTATGTCATGTTTTAAGTATGAAAGCAGCCGCAAGAAGAATGGCTCAGGAATTAGGCAAATCTTATAAAGAACTCGATTTGATAGTTGTTCATTTAGGAGGAGGAATCTCAGTAAGTGCTCATCGTAAAGGAAGAATGATAGATGTGAACAATGCCAGCGCAGAAGGGCCATTTACTCCCGAAAGAACTGGTGGGCTGCCCTGTGTAGAATTAGTAAAATTGTGTTATTCAAACAAATATACTCTTCGGGAAATGTTAACAAAACTTATTGGGAAGGGTGGATTAGTAGATTATCTGGGAACAAACAATTTGTTAGAAGTGGAAGAAAGAATTGCTAAGGGAGATAAAAAAGCTGAACTATTATATCAAGCTATGGCCTATCAAGTAGCCAAAGAGATAGCGGCGATGGCAGCGGTGTTAAAAGGGAAAGTGAATGCTATAGTTATTACTGGCAATGGAGCAAGGAATAAAGGAGCATTAGGTAACGCTTTTGTGAATTGGATAAAAGAGAGGGTTAATTTTATCGCCCCTGTTACCTTATATTCGGGAACTGATGAGATGAAAGCCCTGGCTTTAGGAGCAGTTAGAGTGTTAAAAGGAGAAGAAAAAGCTCTGGAATATAAGTAAAATATTTTATATTTAAAATAAAAAATAAAAAGGAGTGGAAAAATGTCTATAAATACTGAGGAATTTTACTCTGTCTTAGCTTCAAGAATGGAAGCTTCAGCTATTCGGGAGATTTTGAAATTAGTTCAAAATCCGAAAGTGATATCTTTAGCGGGAGGAATGCCGGATCCCTTAACTTTCCCAGTAGAAGATATAAAGGAAATAACCCAGGATGTATTATCCGAAAATAGTGCTCAAGCCCTACAGTATAGCAGCACCGAAGGATTACCTGAATTGAGAAAATGTATTTTAGAACATTTAGCAAAAGACGGTAATGATGGGGAGTTAGAAAATATAATTATTAGTTCTGGTTCCCAACAAGGATTAGATTTAGTGGGTAAAACATTTTTAAGCCCCGGAGATATTGCAATAGTGGAACTACCCAGTTATTTAGCCGCCTTGAATGCTTTCTATAGTTATGGAGGAGAATTAATAGGCGTTCCCATGGATGAAGATGGGATGCGGATGGATATTTTAAAGGAAAAACTTATCCAACTTAAAAATGAAGGGAAAAAAGTTAAATTTATTTATACCATTTCCAATTTTCAGAATCCAGCAGGAGTAACTATGTCTCTGGCTCGACGAAAGAAAATGATCGAAATTGCTCATAAATTTAATATATTTATTGTTGAAGATAATCCTTATGAAAAACTTAGATTCGAAGGAGAATCAATCCCCTCTATATATTCTTTGGAAAAAAATGGTTCTGTTATTAGTTTGGGTACTTTTTCCAAGATATTATGTCCCGGCTTGCGATTGGCTTGGATATTAGGCAATAAAGAAATAATAAGGAAGATGGCTATACTGAAACAAGCAACTGATTTATGCACGAGCATTTTTAACCAATTAATTGCTTATGAGTATATTAAATTAGGCAAATTAGACGAAAATATAAAATCTAATGTTCGACTTTATAAAGAAAAAAGAGATGTAATGTTAAACGCTTTAGAGAAATATTTTCCATCTGAAGTGGCCTGGACAGAAGCTCATGGCGGATTTTTTATATTTGCTACTTTACCTGAATATATGAATGCCGATGAGATGTTTAAAGAAGCAATAAAGGAAAATGTGGCCTATGTAATAGGTTCTGCTTTTTTTGCTGATGGGAAAGGACAAAATACTATGAGGCTTTCCTTCTGTTATCCGAGCGTAGAAGATATAGAAGAGGGGATTAAAAGATTATCGAAAGTAATTAAGAAGAAAATGAAAAAATAAGAAACCCAATTAGTATCGAGTATTGCGTATTGCGTATCGCATGAAGGAAGTAGAAGTCAGGAGCTAGTATTCAGGAGTCAGAAGAAAGAAGAAAGCAAATAAAAATTTGACTGGTAGACTGGAAGACCGGCTAACTAGCCAATTGGTAAATCGGAGAATTGGTAAATCGCTGAATTGGCTTATCTTATATCTTGTATTTAATACTAACGACTAATTAATCGGCCAATCGGCTAATTGCTCTTAATCTGCATCTTAATCTTAATTGGTAAATCGGTCAATTGATTTATTTCTAATTCTAATAAAGAGGTAATAAGAAAAAATGTTAAAAACTTTTGATGAAGTATTAGAAAAGGCAAAAGATTATGGTCCTAAAAAAATGGCAGTAGCTTCTGCTGGAGCAGAAGATGTATTAAAAGCAGTTGAAGCTGCCCGAAAGGAAGGATTAGCCGATTCAATTTTAGTTGGCGATAAAAAAGAAATTATTCAGATAGCCAATAAAATGGGTATTGACCCTGCTAATTATGAAATAATTGACAAGACTGATAAAACAGAAGCAACCCGATGTGCTGTAGAATTAGTCCAGAACAAAAAGGCCTCTATATTGATGAAGGGGATGATAGGAACAGCAAGGATATTAAAGGCTATTTTAGATAAAGAAATCGGATTAAGGACTAATAGAATGCTTAGCCATGTTTATACACTGCAGATTAAAGGTTATGATCGTTTACTTACTATGACTGATGGAGCTATGAGCATCAGTCCGGATTTAAAACAAAAAGCCCAGATAATTCAAAATGCTATTTATTATGGACATTCAATGGGAATAGAGAAACCTAAAGTAGCAGTTGTTGCAGCATTAGAATTAGTGAATCCTGATATGCCGGCAACTATCGACGCAGCCTGTTTAGCTAAAATGAGTGAGAGGGGACAGATTGTTGGGGGAATAGTAGATGGACCATTAGGTTTTGATAATGCCATCTCCAGGGAAGCGGCAAAACATAAAGGAGTTGAAAGCCCTGTTTCCGGAGAAGTAGATATTGTATTGGTACCAAATATTGAATCAGGAAATATCTTTGCCAAAGGTTTGGTTTATTTGGCTAAAGCAGTACCAGCAGGATTACTTTTAGGGGCAAAGGCTCCGGTAGTATTAGTTTCTCGTTCAGATAGTGCGCAGTCAAAATTGTATTCTATCGCCCTGGGAGTATTAATGAGTGAAATGACTGAAAATAAATAAGATTAGCTGATCTAAGAGAGGAGATATTTTTATGGCTAAAGATTATAAAATATTAGTGATAAATCCTGGTTCTACTTCCACTAAAGTAGCATTATTTTCTAATGAACAATTACTGTTTGATAAAAAGATCGAGCATAGTAGTGAGGAATTATCCGTTTTTCATAAGATTATTGACCAATATGAATTTCGATTAGATATAATTTTAAGTTTTTTAAAAGAAAAAGGGATTGACCATTCTGTTCTCGATGCGGTAGTAGGTAGGGGAGGATTATTAAAACCTATTGCCAGTGGTACTTACCGGGTAAATGACAAAATGTTAGAGGATCTTCGTAAGGGGGTAAGCGGGGAACATGCCTCTAATTTAGGAGGATTACTTGCCCATGGCATTGCTGAGAAGCTATCTATCCCTTCTTATATAGTTGACCCGGTAGTAATTGATGAGATGAAACCTGTTGCCAGGATTTCAGGTATGCCAGAAATTCCGCGAATTAGTATACTCCATGCCTTAAATCAGAAAGCAGTTGCGCGAAAAGCAGCATTAGATTTAGGTAAAGATTACGAGAAGGTAAAGTTTATTATAGCCCATTTAGGTGGAGGAATTTCGGTAGGTGTTCATTGTAAAGGAAATGTTATTGATGTCAATAATGCTCTTAATGGAGAAGGACCTTTTACCCCGGAAAGAAGCGGCGGAGTGCCTGTAGGTGCCCTGGTAGAGCTTTGTTTTTCGGGTAAATTTACCAAAAATGAGATTATGAAAAAGATAAAAGGTAAAGGTGGATTGGTGGTTTATTTAAAGACCAATGATGTCAGAGAAGTTGTAGAAAGGATTAAGCAGGGAGATAAAAAAGCAAAATTAATTTTAGAGGCCATGGCTTATCAAGTAGCTAAAGAGATTGGAGCAGGAGCTACAGTATTAAAAGGTCAAATAGATGCTATTATCTTAACAGGTGGGATAGCCTATAATAATGAATTTGTTAATATGGTAAAAGATAGGGTGAGTTTTTTATCTTTAGTTATGGTCTATCCGGGTGAAGAGGAGATGCTGGCTTTATGCGATGGTGCTTTAAGAATTCTAAAGGGAGAAGAGGTGGAAAAAACGTATTGAATAATATAATAAGTAAGAGGATAAAGATATTTGTAGGAAGTTTTGGAAGCGGGAAGACAGAAATTGCTATTAATTATTCAATATATTGTAGGAAAAGCCGGGATAAAGTTGCTATTGTAGATTTAGATATTGTTAATCCTTATTTTAGGACTCGGGAAGCAAAAGATGCCTTAAATTTCAAAGGTGTGAAAGTAATTTCTCCTGAAGGAAAAATGGCTTACGCTGATTTACCTCTAATTTCTCCAGAGATAAAAGGTTTGATCCAGAATTCTAACTATCATTTGATTATTGATGTGGGTGGGGATGATGTAGGGTCTGTTGTTTTAGGTAATTTTAGAAATATTATTCAAAATTACGACTATGAAATGTTATTAGTAGTAAATTCTTATCGTCCTTTTACCCAAAGTATACATCAAATTGAACAGATAGCTCAAGAAATAGAAAATAGGTCTCGATTAAAAATTAACGGAATTATAAGTAATCCGAATTTAAGCAGCCAAACCAATGAAGAAACAATTAAAAAAGGACACATTGTGATAAAACAGGCAGCACTAAAACTAAAGTTACCCGTTCGATTTATCTGTATAGATAAACGCTTTTCTCAAAAAGTTAAATCGGAAAATTTTGATGAACCAATATTTTATATTGAGCGGTTTATGCAATTACCGTGGAATTAATTTTAGAAAGGAGGGAGACGCAAAAAATATGGCAAAAATTGTTATAGATGAAGAGAGTTGCAAGGGATGTGAACTATGCATCACCGCTTGTCCTAAACACATTATAGTTATGTCTGAAAAATTTAACAAAAAAGGTTACCACCCAGCTAAACAGATTAAACCGGAAGAATGCACCGGTTGTGCTTTTTGCGCTATGGCCTGTCCAGATGTTGCTATTGAAGTATTTAAGTAAATTAGTCGTTAGTGAATAGTCGTTAGTTTTAAAACAAAATATACAATTAGAGCTCTTAAACAAAAATATTTACTATTAATTAGTTTAAAAGTTAAATTATTATTAAGGAGGCTGAAAAATGGGAGAAAAAATCTTAATGAAAGGAAATGAAGCTATTGGAGAAGCGGCAATCCGTGCTGGTTGTCGATTCTATTTTGGTTATCCAATTACTCCCCAAAGCGAATTAACTGCTTATATGGCTAAAAAATTATTAAAGATGAAGGATACAGCTTTTGTGCAAGCTGAGAGTGAAATTGCTGCCATAAACATGGTTTACGGTACAGCTGCTACCGGGGCAAGAGCTATGACCTCTTCTTCAAGCCCGGGGATAAGTTTAAAGCAAGAAGGAATTTCTTATATCGCCTGTGCTGAATTACCATGCGTAATAGTAAACATGCAAAGAGGGGGACCAGGATTGGGGAGTATACAACCTGGACAAGCTGATTATTTTCAAGCTACCAAAGGAGGAGGACACGGTGATTATCATTTAATTGTGCTGGCTCCTTCTTCTGTGCAAGAGTTAGTAGATTTAACCATGGATGCTTTTGACTTAGCTGATAAATATACAAATCCGGTAATGATATTAGGTGATGGACTCATAGGCCAAATGATGGAAGCAGTAGAATTTAAGGAAAGAAAGAAAGTTGATTTACCGGATAAAAAGGGATGGGCCTTGACTGGGTGCAAGGGAAGAAAAAAATATTCTATTGTTCCTTTTGATCTGGACCCTTACGAAATGGAAAGGGTGAATTTTAAAATTCAGGAGAAATATAATAAATTAAAAGAAAAGGAAGTTAGATATGAAACAGTTAATTTGGAAAACGCTGAATTAATAGTAGTTGCTTACGGAACAATAGCTCGGATTGTAAAAACTGTAATTGATAATGCCAAAAAAGAGGGAATTAATATTGGATTAATCAGGCCGATTACTTTATTCCCCTTCCCTGAGAGTATAATTGCTGAGGCTTGCGAAAAGGTAAATAAGTTTTTAGTAGTTGAAATGAGCTTAGGTCAGATGGTAGAAGATGTCAAATTAGCAGTGAACGGTAAAGTAGAAGTTAATTTTTATGGTAGAGTAGGTGGAGTTGTACCTACACAATCGGAAATTTTAACTGAGATAAAGAAATATTTAAAATAGAATAACTACATTTTTAACTAATATTACGGAGGTGTATAATAATATTATGAAAAAAATTTTTAGTAGACCTAAATCTTTAACTAAAGTTCCTTTTACTTATTGCCCGGGATGTCATCATGGCATTGCTCACCGCTTGGTGGCTGAGGTTGTAGATGAATTTGGAATAAGAGAAAAAACTATAGGAGTATGTCCGGTAGGTTGTTCAGTATTTGCCTATCTTTTTTTTGATTGTGATATGATTTGTGCGGCACACGGGAGAGCCCCTGCTGTAGCTACCGGAATAAAAAGATCAAAACCAGACTCTATTGTATTTACTTATCAAGGAGATGGAGATCTCGCCTCTATTGGTACGGCAGAGATAGTTCATACTGCTAACCGAGGTGAGAATATTGCTGTTATATTCATAAATAATGCTATTTATGGGATGACCGGTGGACAGATGGCACCCACTACTTTAATAGAACAAGTAACCCAAACATCCCCTTATGGTAGAGATTCAAAAACTATGGGGTACCCCATGAAAGTAGCAGAGATGTTAGCTGCTCTAAAAGGAGTTACTTATATTTCTCGGGTAGCTTTAAATAAACCGGCAAATATAATAAAGGCTAAAAAATCAATCAAAAAAGCATTTCAAGTACAATTAGAAGGGAAAGGTTTTTCTCTGGTTGAAATTCTATCTACCTGTCCTACTAACTGGGGTCTAAGTCCGATTGAAGCAAATAAGTGGTTGGAAGAAAATATGATTCCTTATTACCCATTAGGAGAATTTAAAACTCCTGAGGAGGTGTCTTAAATGTTAGAAAGAATTATTATTTCAGGATTTGGTGGTCAAGGAGTAATGTTAATGGGTAGATTACTGGCTTACGCTGGTATGTTAGAAGGGAAAAATGTTGCCTGGATGCCTTCTTACGGACCAGAGATGAGAGGAGGAACAGCAAATTGTACAGTACTTATTTCAACTAAGGAAATTGGATCTCCAATTGTATCCCACCCAAAGGTATTAATTGCTATGAACCAACCTTCATTAGACAAATTTGAACTAAATGTAAGCGAGAATGGATTGATCATCTTGAATGATTCATTAATAGAACGCGAAGTAAAAAGGAATGATGTTGATATAATAAGGATTCCTGCAGATGATATTGCTGATAAGTTAGGTAATTCAAGAGCAGCCAATATGGTGGCTTTAGGTGCTTATATTAAAAAGTCAGGAGTGTTAAAAATGGAGACCATATTTAAGGCTTTAGAAAAGGCTTTAACCGGACCTAAACAAAAATTATTAGACATAAATAAGAAAGCTTTGAAACAAGGAGCAGAATTAGTAAAACTCAAAACTTAAAGTGAAAAACGGAAAATCACAATTTAAAAATCAAAACTTTTTAATAAAGAATTGCCATTAATATAGGGGGCGGATTTATCCGCCCCGTATTTGTTTTATTAATTTTTCTAAGGGGTTTGATAAATCGAATCTCTACCTTGGACACTAAATGCTTCTCGTTGTTTTATATTCTAACTCCTGGCTCCTGACTTCTGGATTCTTTACGCTTTACGCTTGCATTTTTCATTTTTTAATATAATATAATATAGTATAAGTATTATTTAGCTATTCAATCTATGAAAAAATATAAATAAAATAAGTACCTATTTTTATAATTTCAGAAATTTAATCTTATTACTCATTACATATTACTTGTTACTGTATTTTATACAATATACGAAATACGATATATTAATAAAGAAAGGGGCTTTATTTATGGTTAATGAAAAAAGGTTGATAGAATCTTTTGTAGAATTAGTTAAGATAGACAGTGTATCCGGAGAGGAGAGGAATCTGGCTGACTTTTTAATAGAAAAGTTAGAAGGTTTTGGATTAGATGTTATAGTTGATCAAGCTGGTGAGAAGGTAAAATCTAATAGCGGTAATATAATAGCCCGTTTAAAGGGAAATATCAAAAAAGTTACTCCTATTATGTTTTCCGCTCATATGGATACAGTTGTCCCGGGGAAAAATATTAAACCTATTCGAGATGGAGAAAAGATAGTAAGTAGTGGAGAAACAATTTTAGGAGCAGATGATAAGGCAGCAATCGCCGCTTTATTAGAAGCTTTGCATATTATTAAGGAGAAAAATATTTTACATGGTGATATAGAGATTGTATTTTCTATTTGTGAAGAAATAGGGTTACATGGGGCAAAAAATTTAGATATCTCCAGTTTAAATGCCCGGATGGCTTTTGTTTTAGATGCCGGAGGCCAGGTAGGAAAAATTATTACTACAGCCCCCTCTCAGAATTCTCTGAAAATTATTATTTATGGAAAATCTGCTCATGCTGGTTCAAATCCCGAAGAAGGGATTAATGCTATTCAGGTAGCGGGATTTGCCCTCTCCCGGATGAAATTAGGTAGAATAGATGAAGAAACCACTACTAATATTGGGATTATTTCGGGCGGTAAAGCCACCAATATTATTCCTGATGAGGTAACATTAGAAGGAGAAGTTAGGAGCAGAAAGGAAGAAAAATTGGAAAAATATACTGAGCGATTGAAAAAAATAGCCGAAGATACTGCTCAGGAATTTAAAGCAAAAGCAGAAGTAAAAATTAATAGGGAGTATTATTGCTACAATTTGTCTACCGATGACCAGGTAGTTAAAATAGCAACGAAAGCAGTAAAAGATATGGGGTTACAACCGTTATTATGTCCCAGCGGAGGGGGGAGTGACGCCAATGTATTTAATAAAAAAGGTTTCCCTTCAGTTGTTTTAGCAGTAGGCATGGAGAAGGTCCATACTCTGGAAGAATATATTCTTGTTAAAAATTTAAAAAATACAGCAGGATGCATTTTATCTATTATAAATACTGTAACCTCAGGAGAGAATTAAATGGCTGAAGAAGATTTTTTAAAAGAAAAAACCTTATCTTCTAATTATATCTATCAGGGGAAAATTATCAATCTTCGTCAGGATAAAGTAAAACTCCCTGACGGTCGGGATACTATTAGAGAGATAGTTGAACATCCCGGGGCAGTAGTTATTTTAGCTATTACAGAAAAAAAAGAGATAGTAATGATTAGACAATTCAGAAAAGCGGCAGATGAGGTTTTATGGGAATTGCCCGCAGGAAAGCTGGAAGAGGGAGAAGATTTGGTTAGTTGTGCTCGGAGGGAATTAGAAGAGGAAACCGGTTATTATCCCCGAAAGATTAAAAAGCTGATAACTTTTTTCTCTACCCCCGGTTTTTGCAATGAAAAACTAACCCTCTTTTTGGCAGAAGATTTAGAGAAAAAAAATAAAAATGAAGATGCTAACGAATTTATTGAAGTTGAACTAATTAAACCAAACGAAGCACTTAGATTAGTGAAAGAAAATATTATTAAAGACGCTAAAACTATTATTGGAATATTATACTTGCTGATTAGTTAGTTACCTGGTTACCTGGTTAGAAGAATTAGCGTACAGCGTATAGTTAGGAAAGATGAAGTAGAATTTGGTAGACAATAGACAGAAGATAAGATAGTATCGAATATGAACTACAGTAATAAATAATAAGTAATAAGATTAAATTTCTGAAATTATAGAAATAGATACTTATTATAGGTTACTTATTACATGTTACACATTACTTCACTTGCTGGTTAGGTAGTTAAGAAAATAAAAGATAGAAATTAGTAGTAAGAAGTTAGAAGCTAGTATTCGGAAGACAGAAGTAGGGGCGTATTGCATACGCCCTCAAAAACCTAGGACAGGCGTCTCGCCTGTCATCTATACTCTAACTATATACTATACAATATGATTGTAACCCAAAAAGTACACAAAATAATAAACACAATAGGAATGAGGCTATATTTAAAAATATGAAAAAATATTTCATGGATTTTCATGTGCACATTGGTAGAAGCAATAGCGGTACTCCGGTAAAGATAACCGCTTCCAGAGATTTGACTTTTGCCAACATTGCCCAGGAATGTAAACATAGAAAAGGGATTGACATTGTAGGTATCGTTGATTGCGCTTCACCCGAAGTCATCGATGACATTTCCCAATTAATCAACAGCGGAGAAATGAAACCTTTAAAAGATGGCGGATTAATCTATCAGGATAAAGTTACTATTATTTTAGGCTCAGAAATTGAAACAAAAGAAGCAAATGGAGGATTGTCTCATCAAATAGCTTTTTTTCCTTATTTCGAAGATATAAAAGAATTTAGTAAAACCTTATCTTATTTAGTCACTAACGTAAATTTAAGCAGTCAAAACTGTAAGATTAGTGCTCAAGAATTTTTTAAAATTATTAATCGAATTGGTGGAATATTAATTCCCGCTCATGTCTTTACACCCCATAAAAGTGTTTATGGAAAATGTGTAAAAAGACTAAAAGAGATGTTTAGCAGGACTACTTTAAAAAAGATTCCTGCTATAGAATTGGGATTAAGTGCTGATACAGAAATTGCCGACCATTTAAAGGAGTTAGCCGAGTACACCTTTTTAACTAATTCGGATGCTCATTCTTTACCTAAAATTGGTAGGGAATATAATATAGTAGAATTGGAAAAAGCTAATTTTAAAGAGATACTTTTAGCCTTGCAGAGAAAGGAAGGAAGAAGGATAATAGCTAATTATGGCCTTGACCCTAAACTAGGTAGATACCATCGAACTTTTTGCGAGGTTTGTAATTATACTACTACCAATAATCCCCCAGTTTATAAGTGTGAAAAATGCGGGAGTGACAAAATAGTAAAAGGTGTTTTTGATCGGATTGTGGAAATCGGAGATTACCAACAGTCTATTTCTCCTTCTCATCGTCCACCTTATTATCACCAGGTTCCTTTAGAATTTGTACCCGGCGTAGGTAAAAAGACCCTGAATAAATTGTTTGATTATTTTGGCACCGAAATGAATATACTACACAAAGCTTCTTATCAGGAAATCAGCCAGGTAGTAGGATTTGAGATTGCCCAAAATATAATTTTAGCTCGAAAGGGACTATTGAACTTAAGTCCGGGTGGAGGTGGAAAGTATGGAAAGGTCAAAAAGAAAGAAAAAATCTCCGGGGATCAAAATTTACAGTTAAATTTTTAATTTTATTTTCTGATTTTTTCCAAAAAAAATAAAGCAAGTTGCCTTAAACTAGTTGATTTATATTAAAAATAATCAACTAGTATTTTTTTTAAATATTTTTTAAATATTTTTAAAAAAAAAGAGGAAAATTAAAACTTTTGTAGAATATATTAATACGAAGATAAATTTAGGAGTTTTAAAGAATATTTTATCAATTATACCGAATGATAATAATTTGTAGGTGATTTATATTTGAGGTTTTCATCTGATTTACTGGAAGAAATAAGGAATCGTTGTGATATTGTAGATGTTATTTCAGAATATGTACACTTAAAACCAGCGGGAAAGGGATTTAAAGGTTTATGTCCTTTTCATGGAGAGAAGACCCCTTCTTTTATGGTTAGTCCGGAAAAGCAGTTATTTCATTGTTTTGGATGTGGAGAAGGGGGCAATGTTTTTAATTTCCTTATGAAATATGAGAAAATTAGCTTTTTTGAAGCAGTGAAGATGTTAGCTAAAAAATCAGGCGTATCTCTCCCTGTAGATGAAGAAAAAGAAAATATTCTTAACAGACAAAAAGAAAAACTGTATAAATTAAATAATCTATCCGCAAATTATTATCGAGAATGTCTATTTAAGACTAATCAAGGAAAAAAAATAATAAATTATTTAAAAAAAAGAGGAATTAACGATACTAGTGTCGAAAAGTATAGATTAGGTTATGCTCCTTCCGGCTGGGACGCATTAACTAACTTTTTAAAGAAAAAAGGGTATTCTTACGAAGAGCTAATTAAGGCTAGAATAATAAATAAAAGCAAAATAGAGGGAAAATATATCGACTATTTTAGAGATAGAATAATTTTCCCTATCTTTAACTTATCGGGGAGGGTAATAGGCTTTGGGGGCAGGGTTTTAGATGATTCTTTGCCCAAGTATATAAATTCTCCGGAAACGTTGGTTTATAACAAAGGGAGCAATCTATACAGTTTAAACTTTGCCAAGGAAGATATCCGAAAAAAGGATTACTTAATTATTGTAGAGGGTTATACTGATGTTTTAATAACTCAACAAAACGGATTTTATAATGTAGCAGCGTCTCTAGGAACAGCCTTAACTACTAAACAGATAGACTTAATAAAACGGTTAACCGATACGGTTTTAATTGCTTATGATGCAGATTCAGCCGGTAATATGGCGACTTTAAGAAGTTTGGATTTACTGGTAAAAGCTGGTCTTGAAGTTAAAGTAATAGATTTACCACAAGATTATGACCCAGCTGATTTTTTAATTAAAAAAGGAAGAACGTCTTTTCAAAATTTAATTGATGGGTCGCTTTCCTTAATAGACTATAAGTTAAAACTTTTATATTCCAAATATAGTATTAAAACTATAGAAGGAAAAGTAAAAGTTGTTAAAGGAATTTTACCTACCTTGAGCGTAATAGGTAATGAGGTTGAGCTGAGAGCTCAGACAAAAAAGATATCTGAAGAATTAAAATTGTCCGAAGAAGCGATTTTAATTGAACTAAAAAGATATAAAAGAGGTGTAAAAGATTCCTCCCATAATTTTATTAAATTAAATTCTGAGTCTGGGAATATCAAGGCAGAAAAAATTCTCATCGGATGTATGCTGGAAAATGAAAAAATTGCCCGGGACATTTTAAAAAAGTTGAAAGCAAAAGATTTTACCGTTCCGTTACATCGTCAAATTGTGGAAGCCATTAAAAAAAATTTAAAAGATGATAAAATAATAGATTCTCAAAAAGTTATTGACTATTTAAATGATGATGAGGCAGCAAAATTAATTTCTAAGATTTTGATGGAAGAAACCATAACTTTTAATGAGAAAATAATCTCCGGATATGTAGATACAATAAATAATTTTAAGTTGAATCAAGAGAGAAAAAATCTCGAAAAAAGAGTAAAAATTATCGATGAAAAGATAAAAAAATCTGAAAAGATAGGAGAAGATGATTTAAAAGAATTAAGGGAAATTGTTCGACAGTTAAAGGGTAAAAATATTAATTAATTTTTAATTTTATAATTTATATAAACAGATAATTTTATTTTGAGAAGGAAGGCTTGATAATGGGAAAAAAGAAAATAATTGAAGAATTTATTAAAAAAGGAAAAGAACAGGGCTACTTGACTTATAAAGAAATAGAAAAGTATTTAGCAGATGATATTTTAGATCTGACTAAAGTAGAAGATTTATATGATATTCTAAGTGAATCTGGAATTGATTTAGTTGAGAGCGAGGAAGAAGGTAATTTATTGCTTAAGGACAAAGGTGTTCAAGGAGAAGACAAAAAAATTCATCCCTCTAAAGAGAAAGTAGATTTAGAAATAGAATTGGTGAAACAATTAGAGTTAGATGATCCCGTAAAAATGTACTTAAAGGAAATAGGGAAGATAAAATTATTAACTGCCAAACAAGAAGTGGAATTAGCTAAAAGAATGCAAAAAGGAGATCACGAAGCCAAGAAGAAATTAGTAGAGTCAAATTTAAGATTGGTAGTAAGTATTGCCAAAAGATATGTGGGTAGAGGAATGCTATTTTTAGACCTGATTCAGGAAGGTAATATGGGTCTAATCAGAGCAGTAGAGAAGTTTGACTACAAAAAGGGATATAAATTTAGTACCTATGCTACTTGGTGGATAAGACAGGCAATTACCAGAGCTATAGCAGATCAAGCCAGGACTATTCGCGTTCCTGTTCATATGGTAGAGACTATTAATAAATTAATAAGGACATCACGCCATCTCTTGCAGGAATTAGGACGAGAACCGACCGTTAAGGAAATAGCCAAAAATATGGAAATTACTGAAGATAAAGTAAGGGAGATATTAAAAACTGCCCAGGAACCTGTTTCTTTAGAAACTCCAATCGGAAAAGAAGAAGATAGTCACTTAGGAGATTTTATAGAAGATAAAGACTCGCCTGCTCCTCCTAAAATCGCTACTTACACACTTTTAAAAGAGCAATTGGATGATGTCCTAGAAACTTTGACTTACCGAGAGAAGAGAGTGTTGGAATTGAGATTTGGAATTGCCACCGGTCATCCTCATACTTTAGAAGAAGTTGGTAAAGAATTCGGGGTAACCAGAGAAAGAATTCGTCAGATTGAGGCAAAAGCATTAAGAAAATTAAGACATCCCAGCAGAAGCAAAAGGTTGAAAGACTACTTAGAATAAAAATAAAAGTAAAAAATTTTCTTTTAATTAAATAAAAATATGTTAGTTACGTTTCAAAAGTGCACTTTTGATTTGTAAAAGAGTGCACTTTTGAAATGTAACTAACAGCCACAGGGAATTCTCAAGTTAAACAACAGTCCGGTTTTATCTTTTATTTGACAAATTAAATAAAAATATTGACTGAACATGATTTTTTAAGTATAATTACATGGTAATATTCCTCGGTAGCTCAACGGTGGAGCATCCGGCTGTTAACCGGAGGGTTGTAGGTTCGAATCCTACCCGGGGAGCCAG
>Ga0307428_1000249_pt1 | contig 41216 bp, 34 predicted proteins | sample SalMarWE160240MG_FD_202161 | JGI IMG/M metagenome (GOLD analysis project Ga0307428, IMG submission 202161) | Salt marsh sediment microbial communities from the Plum Island Ecosystem LTER, Massachusetts, United States - WE1603-240 | ecosystem: Environmental > Aquatic > Marine > Intertidal zone >...
GCTTCCACACATTACTTACAGATCTCAGCACCATCGTGCGGAACATCTGCCAGCGGAAGGGGGGAGGAGCAAGCGAGCCAAGGTTCACCATGACGACGACAGCCAATGCCAAGCAAAAGCGGGCGCTACAGTTACTCGACACCATCGTGGTGTAGACAGAACGCTGCACTACGATTCTTGAGCAACTTCCCATCCCAACAGAGATTCAGCTGTTTTAGCCTCAGGAACTTCAGATTAAAGGCAAGGGGGCAACGCTTTCACAAGACCGACTGTTTCACCGCCGAGTAGAGAGGAGGCGCTCTTCGTGTTGAGTTCTCTTTGACTCCCGGTCTTGCTCTGCAACCGGAATCCTCTACGGCGAACTCAACGTTCGGTTACCCACTCAAAGCGATAAGGAACCAGACTTGACTCCTTGTCGGAGTTCTCGTTGTTTCGTAATCTTTCTCCCGCGCAGGATCAGTTTTCTACAATAGCGGAAGAATCAGGCTTGAGTGGATTTACCCGTACAGCAAGGGAAAACAGATACAGATAGCTTAATTTCAACAATCGCACGCAGTCTATCCATTGCCGAACCAACAGTGCATGAACCCTTCGCAGGTCACCGCTTAGGTGTTGGAGATCCAATTCAGGAAGATCTCCAAGGGATGGTCGATACCCAAGCTCCTCGGCAACGTGAAGGGTAACCCGCAACAGGGCGGTGAAGACTTCGTGCTCGAGAATGCTCGAATTCTTCAATTGCCGTAGCAAGAAGTCTCGTCTCTCCTGCAGAAATTCATTCAGCTGCACCAGGTCCATGGCATCAGGATCAACCTTGAACCCATGTTGGGTCGTCCTCTGCCGGAGATCCTCAAACTGCCGGTCCGTCCACACTGGAGAGATACCAACAAGCTCGGCGAGCTGGCCCACCTCTGGATCACAAGATACGATCATGCCAAGCAGTCTGTCCCCACCTCGGTGAAGAACGCCCCTATGACCATGTTCATCTTCTCCAACCTCATACGTCGCTCGCGCTCTGACAAGAGCCGATTGATGATGAGCGTTAGCACCAAAGCCGATATGGGAAGGAAGGCCAGACTAGTCAAGCTCCACAAGAAGATATGAGTAACATCAGCAAAGATCAAGTAATGCAATCCATACAAGGCCACTGACGTTCCCACAAGTATCAACACAATCGTTGATGTTCTCAATCAGCACCTCCTTACCACCCGAACAGACCACGGCTTCAGTGTATCTCACAGTTGGACTTGTACAAGTACTGGCGCTACTCAGCTATTCAGCCCCCAATCCGCGAAGACTTACCGCCCCACCAGCTCCTTCACTCGATGGGGAGAGAGGGGATAGCTGTTAACATCCGCCCTGAGCGCGTGGGCAACGGCGCGGGAGACGGCGGTATGGGCGGCCATCAGCGGGACTTCTCCGAGCCCTTTTGCGCCGAACGGGCCCTCTGAATAGATAGCCTCGACAAAATCTACTTCCATCTTTGGGGCTACATCGCGGATAGTCGGTATACGGTAGGTGGTGAAACCAGTCGTCATCAGGTATCCGTCTTTTTCCGGGATCTCCTCCATCAGTGCGAACCCCAACCCTTGGGCGATTCCGCCTTCTACCTGGCCAGAGGCGAGGCGGCGGTTGAGGATCCTCCCGGAATCGTGCACCGCACTGAACTCCTCCACCGAGACCTCCCCAGTGACGAGATCGACCTCCACCTCGGCGATATGTGTCGCGTAGGCGTAGACCATGTATACCTTGCCCAAGCCGGTCTTTGGGTCCCAATCGACCGGCGCAGCCTTCGCCCAGCCCTCGACAGCCGGGTCGAGGTTCCTCATCCAAAAAGCCTGTGCGATGTCCTGCAGGCGAACGGGAATCTCTTCCTTCGAGATACCCAGGTCTTGAGCAACGGTGTTGATCCGTTTCTTGAGCTTCGCTGCGGCGTCAAGGATGGCGAGGCCACTCATCATCGTTCCCCGCGAGGCGACTGTCGGACCGCTGTCAGGAACACGAGAGCTATCCACCTGAGCGATGTGGATGCGAGCAACCGGAACGGAGAGAGCCTCGGAAGCGATCTGGGTGAGGGCGGTGATCAGGCCTTGTCCCATCTCAACGGTCCCTACGGCAAGGCCGATCGAACCATCTGCTTCGAGTTTCATGTACGCGCCCGCCTTATCGAGGAACGGTGCCTTCCCCCCGAGTCCGACCCCGTATATGACGGACGAGATCCCGAGGCCACGGCGGCGATCTCGTGATCTCGTGTTGAACTCCTCCACCTTACGAAGCCGCTCCTCCCAGTGAGCCAAGCGGCTCGCCTCCTTGATCGTCTCTAACAGGCCCACGCTCTCGTCCAACCTCTGTGCCGTAGCGGTCTCATCGCCCACCATAAGCGCGTTGCGACGCCGGATCTCCAACCGGTCGATCCCCAGTCGGTCGGCGAGACGGTCCATCTGTGATTCATGGGCGAAGATCACCTGCGGGCTCCCGAATCCACGGAAAGCCCCGCAGGGAACGGTGTTCGTCGCCACAGAGCGTCCGTCGATCTTCACGTGTGGGATCCGGTACGGCCCGGCCGCGCTCATAAGCCCACGCCACAGGACCGCCGAGGAGAGGGTCTGATAGGCGCCGGCGTTGTACACAAAGTCGACCTCGATTGCGGTAAGGGTTCCATCCTTCTTCGCCCCGCTCCTGTAACGGATGATCGCGGGATGCCGCTTGCTCGATGTCAGGATATCCTCCTTGCGATCGAACACGAGCTTCACCGGCCGCCGCGCCTTCCACGCGAGGAGAGCGGCGAGGGATGACACGAGGGAAGGGACGTCTTCCTTGCCGCCGAACGCCCCTCCGGTCGTCGTCTGCACCACACGCACCTTGGACAAGGGAAGACCGAGGACCCGCGCGACAGCCCCTTGTACGTAGAACGGACACTGCATCGTTCCGTAGATCGCCATTGCCCCATTCTCCTCAGGGACGGCGATCGCCCCCTGCGTCTCGAGGTACGCGTGCTCCTGATATCCGGTGCTATACTCCCCTTCGACGATCACGTCGGCCTCAGAGAAACCCTGTTCAACGTTCCCTTTGCGAACGCGCATGGAGTTGAACAGGTTCGGGCTTTCCTCGACCGCTTCGGGGAGGGCGACCGCTGGAGCATCTGGTGATAGGGCCTCTATAGGATCGAAGACCGCGGGGATCTCTTCGTATTCGATCTTGGCCCCTGCCGCTGCTTCGCGAGCGCTCGTCCGGTTCTCGGCGGCAAGAAGGGCGATCGGCTCACCGACATAGCGAACGACTCCAGAGGCAAGGGCCGGTTGGTCGTCGTAGATGACGTGCACGACGTTCTCACCGGGAACGTCGTCTGCCGTGACCGTGCATACCACCGCCGGGTCGTTCTCCACCTCCGTCAGATCGAGCCCGGTCAGGCGCGCGTGAGGCTCACTGCTCCTGATGACGCGCCCGTAAAGCATTCCGGAGAAGGCAAGGTCATCGACAAACATCGCCTCCCCACGGACCTTATCGATCGCGTCTGGGCGAGAAGTGGAAGCACCGATTCCTTTCTTCTGTGGGGTCAGATCTTTATTTTTGGTGTTCATATGTCCCGGGGCAGAGCCCTCAGTCATTCTTTTCGTCTTCCTTGGGGTCAAAGCTTATGTTTTTTGGTGAGCGAGACCAGTAACACCAAAAGCAAAGACCTGACCCTATGTGTACGTTCACTCCTACACTCGGCCTCCCATGGTGAGTGTAAGGATCGCCTTCTGCGTGTGCAAGCGGTTCTCTGCCTGATCGTAGATCCAGGAGAGCTCGTTGTCGCACACCTCGGGTTCGGCCTCGTTGCCACGGTCGACAGGCATGCACTGCAACAGGTATCCAGGAGCACAGAGCTTCTTCTGCCGCTCTGCGGTGTAGCACCAATCCTGGTACTTCTGCGCTATCTTCAGCTCTTCCTCTTTTCCGATGTCGTATCGCTTGCCGGTGAACCAGTTACGCGGGAAGACGACGGTTGCGCCATCGAGGGCTCTGTCCATATCGTGGACGATCTCGAATGAGCCGTCAGACTTGCTTGCCAGGTCACGGCACTGCTGCATTACGTTCGGGTCGAGGTCGAACTCGGGCGGGTTCGCAACGACAACGTCCATCCCGTACATCGACGAGATGAGGGCCGTCCCCTGCACCGAGCAGCGCCCGCGGATCCACGGGGTGTAGGCCCATGTGATCACGATCTTCTTTCCCTTCACGTCTCCCTGTAGCTTCTCGTGCATCGTGTAGATGTCGGTCAGCGACTGGCAGGGGTGGTTGATGTCCGATGCCATGTTGATGATCGGTACCTTAGCGTGTTCGGCGAACTTGCGCATAACCTCGTCGCCGTGACCGTAGTGGTCGATCTGATCATCGAGGAGACGGATCCCGATCCCGTCGCAGAAACGGGCCATCGCCTTGGCCGTGTCCTTCACCGTCTCGCCCGCTCCTGGTTTGTCCTCGAGCGACAGGCGCATCGTACTCGGATTGAGGAACTGCGAGTGTCCCCCGAGCTGCGTCATCGCGGTCTCAAACGACATGCGTGTGCGCGTCGACCCGGAGAAGAACATCATGGCAAACGTCTTGTACTCGAGGTACGGATGCGGCTTGCTACTGTAGTAGAGGCCTTTCATCTGATCGGTGAGCTTCATCGCGATGTCGTACTCCTCGCGTGTCCAGTCAAGCTCGCTGATCAGGCTGCGCCCCTTTAGATCGAACCAACTCATGTGATCCTCCTTTATGTATGGATCAGCCCATGATCAGGGCCATCATCCCCTTCTGCCCGTGCAGGCGGTTCGCCGCCTCTTCGATGATGATCGAGTTTGGCCCGTCGATTACCTCGTCGGTCACTTCCATGTCGCGATCGGCCGGGAGGCAGTGCATATAGAAGGCGTCGTTCGTGAGGGCCATCTTCTCTTTAGTCGTGATCCAGTCCTTGTTTGCCTCGAAGACTGCCTTTGCCTTCTCTGGGTCCATCACGCCCGAGCCATCGGTCGGTTGAACGGTCCACGCCTTCGGGTAGACGACATCTGCTCCCTTGAACGACTCGTCCATATCATGAACGATCTTGAACGCCCCGCCGTTTTTCTTGGCGAGATCCTTGGTTGCGTTAAGCACATTCGGATCGAGGTCGAGTCCCCTGGGGTGAGCGAGGGTGACGTCCATCCCTATCATCGCTGCGGAGATGATCGCGCTCTGCGGAACGGCAAGCGGTTTCTCCACCGATCCGGAGTAGGCCCAGCTCATGACGAACTTCTTCCCCTGGAGGTTGTGACCGAGCTTCTCCTGCATCACCATCACGTCGGCGAGCGCCTGACAGGGGTGGTACATGTCATCCTCCATGTTGATCACAGGAACGCGCGACCACTTGGCGAACTCGCGCACGATCAGGTGCCCCTTGCCATACTGCCACCCGGTGGGTTTCCCGTAGATGCGGATGGCGATAGCATCTCCCATCTCGGCGAGGACGCGGGCGACATCGGAGATTCGTTCGGTGGAGTACGCCTTCTCCTCACCCTTGAGCGCCGGTGTGTAAACCGCGCCGGGCTGTAAGAAGTGCGCGTGTCCGCCGAGCTGGGTCATTCCCGCCTCGAACGAGTTGCGCGTGCGGAGCGAGGAGTTGTAGAAGAGCATGTTGAGTGTCATGTCCTCCAAGATGTGGTGCTTCTCGCGCCGAATCTGCTTTCTCTTGAGGTCGTGAGCGGTGTCGAGCATCGCTTCGATCTCGTCTCGTGAAAAATCAAGCCAGGTCAGGAAATCCCGACCGCGTAAACTGGTGTTGGACATACTAGCCTCCTGGTATTTTGTTTTTTGGGTTCGTTAGGTTCATAGGGTTTGTTGGGTTTGCAGTCTGCATTTACCATTCACCTATTACTATTCACCATTCACCTAGTTTGTTATGGTTGTGCCTGCATTTCCTTCGAGGGCGTCCACAGCGCGATCGAGCGAGGTGATGACCGCCCTCTCGCCGCCGGACTCGATGAACCTGATCGCCGCGCGCACCTTTGGCTCCATCGATCCCTTTGCGAAGTGACCCTCGGCGTGATAGCGCTTGGCCTCTTCGAGAGTGATGTGCGAGAGCCCTTTCTCCTCCGGTGTCTTGTAGTTGAGCTTCACCTGCTCTACGTCGGTGAGGATGAGGAATATCTTCGCTTCGACGTCGACTGCTAGCCGTTCGCCGGCGAGGTCCTTGTCGATCACCGCATCGACCCCGGAAAGACCGCCATTCTCTCTGATGACTGGGATCCCACCCCCACCAGAAGCGATGACGATCGAGCGTGCCTCAATCAGCTGTCGGATCGCCTCCTTCTCGAAGATCTCGATCGGATCGGGTGAAGGGACGACCCGCCGCCAGCCGCGACCAGCATCCTCTCGCACGTGATATCCCTTTTCATTCTCCAGCTTCCTTGCCTCTTCCCCGGAGTAGAACGGGCCGACCGGCTTAGACGGGTTTTGGAAGGCCTGATCGTCCTTGTCGACGACGACCTGCGTCACCACGGTGGCGATCGGAATGTTCCCTTTGCCCTTCTCGCTGAGCAGGTTATGCAGGGTTTGCTGGATCATGTACCCGATCAGCCCCTGGCTCTCCGCCCCGCAGACGTAGAGTGGCATCGGGGCGGCGACCTCCTTGCCCGTCTCGTTCTGCAGGAGGAGGTTCCCCACCTGCGGACCATTTCCGTGCGTAATGATGATCTTGTACTTACCCGATTCAACCATCTGTGCAAGCTGCTCGCAGGTTGTCTTGACGTTTGCCATCTGCTCGTCGAACGTTCCCTGTTGCCCGGGCTTCAAGATCGCATTTCCTCCGAGCGCGATCACCGCAACCTTCTTCTCAACTGTCATTCCACCACCTATCCTTATCGTTGTATTTATGCTCTACCCAAAAGGCGTATTGAGGAAGAACCCGTATTGGCTCCTACAGATTTGAATGCTATAAGGAAGCCAGGAATACAGGAAATAGACAAATCCGAGCAGCGAACTAATTTCTTGAAACTCAAAGATTTTGATCTTTCCTGTATTCCTGGCTTCCTTATCAATACCAACCCAGTACTTCTAACATGTCTTCTTGAGAAGCGCAAAATCCGGATTTTAGTCTTGTTAGCCATTCTGTTCGATCACCATCGAATTCAAGAACCGTGCGAAGAGATCGAGCGCCTCGTACAGGGACGACAGCTCCAGGTACTCATCGGGTTGATGCGCCTGGGCGATGTCCCCCGGCCCGTATATCACCAGCGGAACGTCAATTCGCGGGACGATCTCCACTGCGTCGGTCGAGTAGGGGGCAATCTCTACTTTAGAAGGCGGTCGGTCGGTCCCAGCGACCGCGGCGAGGAACCCCCTTACATACGAGTCGCTCGCGTCGCTGACAATAGGCGGTTTGTAGTTGAAAGTCTTGTACGAAAACCGTGCCCCAACATGAGTAGCAGCATTCTCTCCCAGCTGCTTCACCAGGTCAAGGACCATGCCCTTCTCCGCATCGGAGACGACACGTGAATCGATTCTAACCCGCGTCGTATCCGGAACGATGTTCACCTGCCAGCCCCCGTCGATCTGGCCGATGTTGAGCGAGGTTTTTCCTCGTCCCGGCACCTCCGGAAAACCCTTCGCCTCTTCGGCAAGTGCGAGACAGAACTCGGACGCCGGAAGGATCGTGTTGATCCCCTGTTCCGGCATCGAACCGTGCGCAGCTTTCCCCTCAAACATTGCCTCGACCCACAGCTCACCTTTCTGACCGCAGTAGGCCTTCCCCCCGGTCGGCTCGGGGATGATGAGAAACTCGGCATCATCGATCAGACCCGACTCGGCGACTGCCGCAGCTCCCCGGTATGCTTTTTCCTCATCCGCGGTCAGGGCAAGGACGAGGCTCTTCTTGAGCGGAAGGCCCTTCTCAACGATCAGTTTTGCTATCTCTAGAATAATAGCCAGGCCGCTTTTCATATCCGCCGATCCCAGGCCGGTCATTCTCCCATCGATAATCCGAGGTTCGAACGCGGGAACGGTCCACTTTTCCTCATCGGCGTTGACCGTGTCGAGGTGTGCACAGAGGACGATCGAGCCTGACTCACTCCCAGGAATGCGTGCCACAACAGAGCTCCGTCCCTCTTCCAGGGGAAGAAAGGTGGCGTCGATCCCGTTTTTGGCGAGAAACAACTTCGCAAAGTTGGCGATCTCATCCTCGTTCCCTGGCGGATTGGCGCTTCTGATACTGACCAGTCGCTTTAGAAGCTCGACCGTCTCTTTTTGTATTTTTGCATCAATCTTAAGCAATGATTTCATCTCCTTACATAACCCGCCGCAGTTTGGGGTCCAATCGATCCCGTAACGCATCTCCCAGCAGGTTGAACGACAGAACGGCCATCGCTAAGAACAGACCGGGGAAGAGGATGATCCACGGGGCACGGGTGATATAGGTTCGCCCCTCGTTCATCATCCCGCCCCAGCTCGCGATGTAGGGGGGAATCCCCACCCCGAGGAAGTTGAGCGCCGCTACCTCCATGATCGAGAAGGCGAAGGTGAACGTCGCTTGCACGATCACCGGTGATAGCAGGTTGATCGAGATGTGACGGATGAGGATCCGCGACGGCTTCATACCCAGCGCCCGCGCCGCCTCGATATAGGTGTTCTCACGAAGAGACAGGGTGGAACTGTAGACGACACGCACCATTCGCGGTGCCCACACCATGCCGACCGCTATGATCACGTTCAGGATCCCCGGCTTTCCGAGGATCGCCATCAAGGACAAGGCAAGGATGATCGCGGGGAAGGCCATCATCGCATCGACGAAGCGCATCACGATCAGGCCGAACTTGTCGTAAAACCCGCACAACATACCGATCGGAAGCCCGAGAATAAGAGCGAAGGCGGAGATGGAGAACCCCAACAGCAACGTTATCCGTGTCCCGGAGAGAGCACGGCTCAGAATGTCACGGCCAAAGTGGTCGGTGCCGAGAAGATGTGTCCTGTTCGGCCCTTGCAATCGATGCGATAGGTTCAGCGTATCAGCGTCGTAAGGAGCAATCGCAGGACCGGTAGCCGCAATAAACAGGAACGCTACAAGGATCGACGCGGCGAGGAGCGTTGTCTTGCGCTTGGTCAAGAGCTTTACGACGGGAGAGACGAAATCTCTTATCCGTTCTCTCTGTGCCTCATCGCGACCGTTCAATCTGCTTCCCCCTCTTTACTGATACCGAATTCGTGGATCTAGTGAAGCGTAGGTCAGATCCGTGATGAAGTTAATCACGACATACAACACCGCAACGACCATCATGATCCCTTGGATGACCGGGTAGTCTCTCTTGAGAACCGACTGAACGATGAGGCTTCCTACCCCTGGCAGTGCGAACACGTTCTCGGTGACGACCGCTCCTGACACCAACGAGGCAAAGGTGAACGAGACGACTGTCATGATGGGGATCGAGGCATTCCGCAGCGCGTGTTTGACGATCACCATCCGCTCGGCCAATCCTTTGGCCCTTGCTGTTGTAATGTAGTCGGCCTGCAGCACGTCGAGCATGCTCGAACGGGCCGTGCGGGCGACCAGTGCCGCATTGACGAATCCAAGGGAGAATGCAGGGAGGATGAGGTTCTTCAGGTTCCCCAAGTTTCCCGTGGCAAGGATGGATGTGAAGCCCGAACTCGGTAGCCAGTGGAGCTTCCCTGCGATCACCGTCATCAGCATCAACCCCAACCAGAAGCTGGGGATTGATGCTCCGGCAAGAGCAAAAAGGAGAAACGTGTTATCCGCCCAGCTATTCGGTTTGAGTGCAGAGAGCACCCCTCCTGGAATACCGATCCCGACGACGACCAACAGCGCCATTAGGCCAAGCAGGATACTCGTCTCTGCCCGCTGGCCGATGATATGGAGCACCGGCTGCCGATGAAATAGGGATTCGCCCAAGTTGCCGCGAAAGAAATTCGTGAAGTAGTGATAAAACTGGACAAGCATCGGCTGGTCAAGCCCCCAGCTCACCCTCAGTTGTTCGATCTGTTCAGGTGTTGCGTTCGCTCCCAGCATCACCGCCGCGGGATCCCCAGGGACAAGTTGCATCAGGATGAATGTAATAGTGATCACCAGGAAGGTGCTCACCAGCATCCCAATACCGCGACGAGCAATGAACGAAAACATCTTAAGAACTCCTCATTTAGTGTTAAATGCCCCTCCACCGCTTATGGTGGCAGAGGGGCCACGTGTTCCAGTATCTAGTGGTTACTTTCTCCAGGTGTTCCAGAAGTACGGCGAGAGCATCGGAGGATTCTCCGGCGTGCCGTAGCCGCCGCCGATCTCCGCGCGCATCAGGTGCAACTGGAAGGCATCACCGAACTTGAGCACTGGGATCTGCTCGTACCAGAGTTCCATGATCTCTTGCCACTTCGCGTAGCGAACAGCAAAGTCGGTGATCTTGTTCAGCTCGTTGCGGAGCGTCTGGATCTCCGGCGTGTCCCACCAGCCGGCGTAGGCCGGGTTGAGCATCAGGACCAACGACGGGTCCGGAGTGGTGCTGTAGTACGAGAAAGCAATCTCCCACTTTGGATTGTCCGGATCGTCCGTGCTGTTGCGGATGGAGAAGAATGTCGCCTTGTCGTAGACCTGCAGGTCTACGTTGAATCCAGCATTCTTCAACTGGTCCGTCACGACAAGCGCCTGGTTATACTGCGACGTCATATCCTGAGCGACGATGATCCGAATCGTCTCGTTGTTGTAGCCGGCATCCGCGGCCATCTGCTGCGCCTTGGCAGGATCATTCGCGTTGTACAGTCCCGCTCCGGCGTTATCTGTGTACCAACGGATTCCCGGGGCGAAGTAACTCGGGTTCAGGCTCCAGAACGTCGGATCCCCGTAACCGGCGAGCATGATCGCTTCCATGTCGAGTGCGGTGATGACCGCTCGCTTCAGGGCGTAGTTGGTCGCCAGGAGGCTATTCCTGTTGTTGATGAGCGCGATCGGGTAGATCGGCGGATGGTCGGTGATGATCGGGACCACATCGGCGTTCCCTTCTACGCTCACCAGGAGGTCGTTCGGGATGTTCACGGCGTAGTCGTAGGTTCCTGACTCAATTCCGACAAGACGGGCGTTATCCTCAGCAACGAAGAAGAACTGCAGCTTGTCGAAGTAGGCGACCTTCTCGCCGGCGAAACCGCTTGCAGCGGCCGGCGAACTTGCGTAGCCAGCGAAGCGTTCGAGGAGAATGTAGTCCCCTGCCTTCCACTCCACGAACTTGTAGGGCCCTGTCCCGATGACGTCTTCTGGCGCAATCGGCTGATCACCAGCGACCTCGACGATCTCCTTCGGGTAGATGCTCGGCCCGCCATATATGTTTGCCAGATAGGTCGTCATCGGCGCGAACGGTTCATCCAAGGTTATCTGAATGGTGTAATCGTCCAGAGCGACGAGTTCGACTACGTGACTCCACAGAGCCTTCGAGGTCAAGCCATACTCGCCCCAGCGATTCATCGACGCGATAACATCAGCGGCCTTCATCTCTTCTCCGTTGTGGAACAGGACCCCACGCCGCAGGTAGAAGATTGCCACCGTTCCGGTTTCATCGAGATCCCAGCTGAGTGCAAGCATCGGCTGGGGCGTGTAGTCCTTGTCGAATGCAAACAATCCTTCCAATATGTGACGGGCGGGGATACTGGCTGCTACACCGGTATCCATCTGCATATCAAGTTTTCCCGGCTCCGAAGCAAGAGCGCATCGAAGCGTTCCACCGTAGCTTGGTCCCTCTCCTCCCAATGCGGACAAACCAGCTCCGATGAGAAGCACGAGCGAGAGAACAAAAACACTGTACAGAGTCCATTTACGACTCATTATTGCCTCCTGTTGGTTTTTTTCGTTGACTTGTTGACCTATTCCAACAAAACAGATTCTGTCCCCTAGCTCTCACCTCCCCCTCTTCAGATTTCGAGAATAGGAATAGATAAAAAAACACATTCCGCCTGCTCGATCTTCTCATGCCTCCCAGATTTCGTGCATCCGTCGCCAGTGTTCGGACATCCTATCGAAGGCTAATTCAGGGTTACCTTGCACGATCGCGTGCAAGATCTCCCTATGTAGGTCAACGACACGGATTAGATCAGCGGAGTTCTTCAAGTAGTAGTGGTGCGTAAACTCGCGGTAGATCTTCTGGTCGATGGTATTGATCAGCGGGACGAGCGCTGCCGTAATCAGTTTATTCTCAGCTGTCCCGGCAAGTGTTATGTGAAAAGCCTTATCAGTTTCGATGTAGGCCTCAAAATCCCCTATTTGCGCCTGCTCATCCATCTCTTTAATGGCTCGCTGGAGGTCGATGAGCTTCTCCGGTGTGATCTTCCGGGCGGCGAGCGCAGCTACCGGAGGCTCCAGCACCTCGCGCGCCTCCATGACTTCGAGGCAGCCGGCCTCGCTCTCGATCAGGTGGGGTGCGCTCTCTTCCTCGTCCGAGGAGGAGGGTGACTTGAGGACGTAGTTTCCACTACCGGGTTTCGATTCGATCAGGCCGACCGCCTGCAACGCAGATAGTGCCTCCCGAATTGAGGGGCGACTGACCCCCATCTGCTCCGCCAACTCAAATTCAGAGGGGAGCTTGCTTCCTACAGGGAAGCTATCGTTCTTGATCGCCTCGATGATCTGCTCTGCGGCGATTGCGGAGACCTTTCTTGGACGCACCTTCTCAAAGGGCATCGAGTCACTCCTTTTATGGGCGGTCTGTCATTCGACCAAGTTGTATGATAGCATTACCGGATTCACGTGTCAAGCCGATTGTCAACGCTTCGAAGGAGATGAAGTGGAGAAACCAGCATACAGATCTTAATGTTTGCTCAACAATCACTAATACCCATGAGTATTTCAGCTCGCTCTTCAGGAGACACTTGTGTGCTTAGCCCGATCTTCCCAACCAGGTAAGTAAAGAGATAATAAGCTCCTGAAGAGCTTCCCGTGATTCCGAACGCGCAAGTGCAGCAGTTCATGCACGATGACGTATTCTTGGAACTCCCTGCGCTCTTTCAAGAGGTCTTCACCGAACGTCACGGTCCTGTTTGGGGAGCACGAAGCCCACTTCTTCTTCATCCTCTGCACCCGGATTTGGGACGGTTCGACGTTGAGCGTACCTGCCCAAGTGCGAACAGCTTCCTTGAAGACGTCTTTGTTAGAGAATCCGCGTTCTTGCTTGGTCATGGCATAGAGCAGATTGGATAGTGCCGCGTGACTGATGGATATGCACAGAACACCACGCTAATCACCTTCTTTCTCCACGGAGCATCGCGTCAGCCAGTGGTACCATGCGATCCTTCCCCACCAACGGGAGTAGCATTTTGTAAATCTCAGCTTTGAGCTGCCGAAGTTCTGCTGCGTTCTCCCTGTAATTTGGGAACCGGTCAAAGATGCCCCTTATGGTCACTGCACTGCTCTCCGATTTCTCCACCCCTCCTTGCTTGAGCACCCAATAGAGGGAGAACGTGGTGGCATCGAACCCCATCTCTGACTGCTGACGGCGCGCCTCTACGATCTCTCGAATCACGAGTTCGATTCTCCGCAAGGAGTCTTCCGTCGTGACCTGGCGGTCGTCGAACGCTTCGAGGATCGCCTCGGCCCGGTCGCCGATCGGCTTCAGGTATGGGCTTGATCCTTCCTCTTCGATAACGATCCTTCGAATGCCGTTGACCAGGTTGATCACCTTCGCTTTGTTCGACGCATTAGACTCCTTGATGGCCCGAAGCGTGTTCTCGTCGATCTTGACCACGGGGAGCGTCATATCGAGGCCGTAGCTCTCGGCCTTCTCCCTGACCAATTGCCTGGTCTTGCGAGCCACATCACTGTATAGGACCGACCTCTTCTTGAAGGCGTTTCGTATGATCCGATACAAGATGGAGAGAGAACCGAAGTCATCGACGAAGTCCCGCAGCTCAGGCAAAGGCGAAAGGATCTCGTAGAGCGTTTCGATCTGCTTGTAAACCCGATAGAATGCCTCCCGCTTGTCCTGATCAGTAAACGCCTCGATTGCCGTCTCGACGTTTTTGTCGTCAATGAGTCCTTTGCCCAAGGCAATGTATCCTTGCGCCGGGCCGTTCATCATCTCTTTGAACTTCTCCAGAAAAAGATTCAGGTCCTCGATGACGCCACTGACGACGTCCGAATCGAACGCCAACGCCTTCTCAAGCTTCTCAAAGATCCCGACAAAATCAACCACAAGCCCGCAAGGTTTCCGACTCTCTTCACCCCATTCATAGGGACGATTGACCCGCGCAATGGCCTGGAGAAGCACATGATCCCGCATCGGTTTGTCAAGGTACATACAGTAGAGAATAGGTGCATCGAAGCCGGTGAGGAGCTTGTCGGTGACGATGAAGATCTTCGGTAGCGTATCCGGCTTCGGGAACAGCTTACGCGCCTTCTTCTCCGCATCCGGGCTCACCTGATGACGATACACGACAGAGTATTTCTCGCTGTTGTGTTGTGCGGATGTATAGATCGGAAGGGAGTATTCAGGAGGGAGGACCTTGTCCAGCGCCTCCTTGTACAACGCGCACGCCTCACGGTCCACCGCCACCAGAAACGCCTTATATCCGAGGGGCTCAATATTCTCCCGAAAATGCTTCGCAACGAATGCCGCAACCTTCTCGACCCGATCCGCCGATTTCAGGAACGTCTTCAGTCGCATCGCGTGATCAAGGATCCTGTTCAACTCGTCTACGTCGCTGATCCCCTCGGCCTCTGCCAGATTCAGGAACTCCTCTTCGAGCTGTTGGCGCGGGACTCTGATCTCATTGGGAGCAAGTGTGTACTTCAGTGGGACCGTCGTGCCATCCTCGATCGACTCCACAATGGGATACTTGTCGAGGTAACCGTGCTCGTCCTCCTTGCCGAAGATCTTGAACGTTCCCTTTCCGTACGCCGTTTTGTCGATCGGTGTGCCGGTAAACCCAATCAGCGTGGCGTTTGGGAGGGCGCCGACGAGGTAGTTGCCGAGATCACCGCCCGTTGTTCGGTGCGCTTCGTCGACCAAGACGAAGACGTTCTCACGGGTGTTGATGCCCTTCGGTATACCGTCAAACTTGTGAATCATCGAAACGATCAACCCACGGAAGTCCGAGGCGAGGAGTTCGCGCAGACGCTTCTTGCTGGTAGCCTGTTCGATCTTGATATTGTGGGACGACATCTCTCCAAGTATCCGCTCGACCCAGCCGGCAAGCTGCCCCTCCAATTCGTTCCGGTCGATCATGAGGATCACGGTCGATTTACCGAACGTCTCTTGGTCCTGAAGGATCAGGCGAGCCGCCGTGATCATGGTGAACGTCTTGCCTGATCCTTGAGTGTGCCAAATCAGGCCAGTTTCTTTCGCTTTGTCGGCGCATCGATCGAGGATCTTCTCCACCGCCCGGGTCTGGTGCTGGCGCAGGATCGTCTTCTGGAGTTCATCTTCCTTGTAGAAGAAGAGAACCCATTCCTTGAGCATAGTCAGGAAACGTTCTCGATCAAAAAACGACTTGACGTGGGCCTCGAAGGAGCCACTGGAACCACGAAATACACGAACCACACCAACATCCTCCTCCCTTTTCGTGTATTTTGTGGTCTGTTCTCGCCCCCTCCAAGCAAACAGATTCTTCCGATCCAGGTTCCACGTCGCCCCGTAGTAGAAATCGAGGAGGTTAGTGATGTCAAACACCTGTGGAGCGGTCAGCATCTCCGGCGTCTCGTGGTGGTACTCCCGGATCTGGGTCATCCCCTTTTCGATTCCCTTTGGCTTCTGCGCACTCTTGGTTTCTATGATCGCGACCGGCATCCCGTTGATCAGGAACATCACGTCCGCTCGGTTAGTTTCCTGCCCGTTTGTGTAGCGCCACTCATCAGTCACGTGGAAGACATTTCGGGACCACGAACCACACGAACCATCTGGTTTTGTTTCCCCTCCCTTTTCGTGCCTTCCGTGTATTTCGTGATTCAATCCTCCGAAATCAATGACCGTCACATTGCGTTCGTGCTTCTCCTCTTGGTCATAGATGCTCTTCTCTCCACGCAGCCACGCGAGGATCTCCGCGTTCCCCTCGATCGTGTTGCGGACGGCCTCAATCTGGCGGATCACCTCATCGACGTTGTCGGCCGTGATTAACCCTGGATTCAGGTCGATGAGTCTCTCTTCCAATACACGGCTGAACAGCATTCCTCCTACGCCTTTCCGCAACGAAAGAGCTTCCGACGTAGGGACGTACGTCCACCCGACCTCTTCCGCGTAGCGGATGAGGGGGTTCTGAACCGTATCGCTTTCTGTTCCGAGTTTGGTCATTTGTTCTCTCTCACCTCAGAGGACGCAAAGAGCCGCGAAATACCCAGATGCATCACGCAACCCAGCATCTTCGGTGGTTTCTCGAGTGTCAGCATTCCTTCTTTGCCAGGTATCCGATGAAATTCCGTTTCCGTTTGTGCTGTCTCTCTGTCTCTGCAAGGTATTGTCTAAATTCTTCTTCCTTTCCCATTCCGAGCATCAACTTTCGAATATGACCGATCATGTCGACGGCTTCCCGATAAGATTGGTTGTTTTTCTTCTGGATCTCCTGCTCTACAAGACGCTGATAGATGGGGACTGCGTCAGAGGGGTACTCGGTCTCTCGCTCCTTTGCCAGCTTAAGCCACAGTGAATCGGAGCATCCGCCGGTCTGCGCTTCCTTCCACGCATCAGCCAGCTTCTTCTCCCACAGGAAGATTTCAACCAACAACGAATGGTCGACCAGCTCCCAAGACCAGCGGGATTGACTCCTTTTCGCTTCTTTCCTTCTCCGTTCAAGGCCGTCTCGAATCCACTTCAACGCCTTCTCTCGCCAACGACCCTGCTGTTTGGCCTTCCCGGAGTACTTCAACAAGTCTTGATACGTGCTGAGGATAGGACGATCCGCGAAGTTCTCCCAGATGAGAGTGACGGCCTCGTCCTGTCGCTTTGCACGGACATACTCCTCGGCAAGGAAGTTGCGCAGCCGGGAATCCGATCGATCCGGGAACGCTTCGAGGCCCTTCTCAGCCCATTCACACGCCAGTGTGTATTTCCTCGCTTCGCGACACCGCTCTGCAATAGCGAGAAAGTCATGCAACGCTGAGAGATCTTTGGACATCACCTCCACGACGCGATTGAAGTCGTTATCTTTCTCGGCAAAGCCTTTCACCATCTTCGTAAGTGTCCATCGCCGCCCATAGTGGTTTGGATCCTTCTCCCCCGGCTTGAGGTAAGGCAATCCTTCCCACGCTTCCTCTGCCAGTCGACGGAACGCCTTCTTTCCCTCTTCCTTCAGAATGCCAGCGTACTGTTCGTAGGAGTTGCTCCAATAACCCCACGGATCATTGACCTCGTTGTCGAACAACTTCTCAGCCAGGAATTTCGGATCAGGTCTAGCGGCATGGCAGGCGTCCAGATGCAAAACCATCAGATCTTCGATGGCCATACCTAAAGAGCCGTCAGAATCGTCTATCTGCTCGAGTTGCCTTTCCGCAAGTTCGATGGCGTATTCCGCTAGTGTCAGGGCTGACGCTTGTTCCCCGTTGTTCAGCAGTTCCCGGAGCTGCCGAACGATCCGATCCACACCGCGGGAGTAGGAATAAGCCTCGCGATAGGGAACGAAACCACCGACGTCAATGGTATGGCGAATGACTGTTCGTAAGGCGATCGTATTCACCGTCTCTGCTCCGGTCGCTACCCGCATTTTCAGGGAATCATAGAACTCGTCGTCTTCATCCGCGTGGTTCATGATAATAGCGACCAAATTCTCTGGAGACTGTTGCTGCAACCATTCGTCGATACACTCGGGTGAGATATCGTGTTGAATTGGATGTTCATTCTCGCCCGCTTCGTGGTCAGGCAGGGATGTCTGGCTCGCTTTACTGTCAATCCACGCCAACCCGGTAGCTACGACGTGCTTGCAAAAGACATCCCCTTGGCCCAAAGGGCAATCACACGTGGCGAGGAGCTGTCCGTTTTCCACCCAGATTCGTACCTTATACGAATGCGTGCCGTTCACTGTTGCCTGGATGACACCCTTACGCTCCCGCAACGCCCGAACGCGGTCTTCGAGGAAGTAGATTTCACCCCGGTCGAAGTAACGTCCTCCGGCCAACACTTGCAGGGCCTTTCGCGTCACAACATTGTGCAGCCTGTTGCTGGTCTGTTTTTCTCGTTCCATGGTCCTTGTCTACGTATTCCCCTCGCTTCTCCGGAGCGACAGTGCTTCCGAAGTTGGAATGTACGTCCACTCGACCTTCCCCACATTGCGGATGAGAGGATTCTGGACGGCGCTTTGTTCTATTCCAATATTGCTCATATCATTTTTTCATCTTCGAAAGCACGAAGAGCGTGACCTCAAACCTCACTTCCTCGACATAATTCCGTCAGATAATTGCGTTTTAGATACATGCGTATCGATTGACTCCATCATGAATTACGGCTATTGCTTGTCGCGAATTGCTTAAAATTTGCGTTTGCCCAGCCTTATGCCAGCAATTCATGATACAAGCTCCCAGTATGAGCCTTTCGTCTTGCCAACCACCCGAACGCGCCCTTCCTTCTTCAGAGATGACAGTAGGCCATAGATCTGATTCCGGGAAAGACCTGGCAGGATCTGATGAAACTCAGGGAGCGTTCCTTTGCCAAAGTGATCCAAATGCTTTACCAGAAGCTCTTTGTTCGTCTCACGATCAAGACCGTATTGGCTTGTATAGTCGCCGCGTTTCCTGGCAGTAGTGTAGAACCGCTTTGCCAGCAGGTAGCGTGTGCCTCTCCCTCTGCCGGTACGTTCAATTGCATGAGCACCCAACAGGTGAGGCAAACGCGCGACCAGATAACCCGGAACAGTGGAGCCTTGCCGTAGATGGTGGAGAACCAGGAAGTCATCAACAGTAAACAAATTCTGGGTTTCTTCTCCAATGTTCTGAAGGTATTGGAGAAAGGCCTGATCTTGAATGGTCCCGTTGAGCGTGAGAAAAACCCAGTGTGCGTCTGTACCAGAGAAGTCAGGAAGTGGCTTAGCTTCACGGCAGCAAGCGCGGTAGATCTTATCGAATCCCTGTCCTGCGCGTTCGACTAGGCCCGCCTTGGCGAGAGCCTCCGCAACTGTCCGATTGCGGGGCACCTGTCGATACAGGATGTTCTCTGGCGTAATACCCTCGGGAAGGCCACCTGGACTCTCAATGACTAGCCGTTGCGGATACTGCCTGACAAATATTGAGCCCTGATGCCTGTAATCACGATGACAAACGGCATTCAGGATTGCTTCTCGAACGACATCCTCATTGAAAGTGGAGATATCTAACAGGAAGAGCCCATCACGAAAATGCTGGACATCATTGTGGGTATTAATGAGTTTCCATAGGCGGTTATGGAAAAGGAAGAAGCCCTCGCGGAATTCAAACCTCTGTTGGTATTCAATGGAGGCGTCTTGTGAGCGGTATTCGAAAATGACCTCAGCATTGGCAAGGTATTGCGAGACCGGCTGGGTGTTCCCCAGTAAGATCAGTGCCGCATATGTGACTTTATCACCGTGAACGAGTTGAGCATCGTTAAGTAATTGTCGATCTGAGAGAGTCGAAAGAGTCCTATTGCCAGACTTTGTTATCCAGCGCCGCCTGAACTCGGCTACAGCTCTCGAATCCAGATCGTCGATTGTCGCTCTTACGCAGATTTCCGCCGAGAAGTCAGGGCCTGTTTCTTCAAAAATGCGGCGAAGCATATCTGGTGTCATGGGAACCAATTCTTCGCCGCGACGCATCCAATACGCACCCTCATACTGAATCGGCATACCGATAGGACGGGATGGCACATGAAACACTATTACGCGCCCATCGGGGTGCATAATTTCCTCGGCTTCAATGCGAAGGTACAAACGCTGGATCAGCCCTGACTTTGCACGCTGTAGATCCTTGAAAGTATTGGAACCCACCACACGGCGAGGGTGTTTATTCGTCACCCCAAGAATCATCTTTCCGCCGCGTTCATTCGCCAAGGCACAGCAATACTTGACCAGTTTCTCAAAATGAAAGTTTGCTTTTGCTTCCTTGAACTCGATATGTTCGTCCTCGCAAGGCACCTTAAGCCAATCCCTCAACTGATCAAGCGATGTAATCATACCTCCACCTCCCTCACATCAATATCTAGATCCGTCACCCGAATTTCGCCGGTCACCAGCTTGTTCAACGTCGTTTTGAAGAGGTCTTGAAGAGCGGATTCCTTGGATTCGTGAGCCGACAGTTTCGAGTTCAGAGCGTCGATCGCTGCTGCAATGTCGCTCTGTTCTTCAAGTGATGGCAAAGGAATGCTGAGTTCAAGGATGCGCCTTGGGGCCGTATGCCGGACTTTCATGCCTGTAGCAGAGAGTGCTATTTCCTGCCGTATGCGCGAGGTGTTGAAGAGATGGGACAAGAAACCTGTTGAAAGTTTGGATTGCACTCGCATCTGCACAAGCCCAAGCCGTTGATTGTGCAGGTACTTTCCTGACCCTGGAACAATCAACGAGCTCCCCAGCAGCCCCGGCTTCTGTTCCGTCATTGCCACGAGAAGATCTCCCTTCCCCAACACGAAACCGTCAGGAATTATGCCAGTGTAGTACTTTCGCTTCTCTGGTTCGTCGCAGAAGCCCCCTTCCTCAAAGAAATTCCCAGGTGTGAGGAGAATGTACTCGCCATCCGAGGTGAAGTACTCGCTCTTGAACGCATAGCCGTGCTTGATCTCTGCCGTCGAACCCAACTGAGTCACATCCCAACTCTCCGGTATCTCGCCGATTTCGGTCATCTTGGTCTTCTCGCCGCGGAGGCCGTGAGTGAAGAGATGCTGCATGGTAGATTTCTTGAGGTCGCGGAGCGACTGGATAATCTTCTCCTGCAGCTCAATCGCCCGCTGGATCTTCAACAACACCGCCGCAATCTTCTTCTGCTCGGGGAGCGAGGGAAGGGAGACTTCCTGCTTGAAGATGTCCTTGTCGGTGACAGCCGGATAGCTCGCACCATGCTGTGAATCAGCGATGGCCTTGTTGATTTCATCTGAGAGGAGAAGGAAGTACAAGAACTCAGGCACCGCCATCTTCCTGTCAGCACGGACAACGCAGAACGCAGTGGATGCGATGTGGTCATGGTACTCGGGAGGGACCAGCGCGATTCGGCGGAGTGCCGGTCGAATGGTTGCATAGATCACGTCTCCCGCATGAACGATCTTCCTCGCCCTTCCAGGAGCGGTCGTTCCATCCACCGCTTGAGGGGAAGTGATCTTGAAGATATCGTTTGAGACAGCCGAGACATCGATGTAGTAGAAGTCACCTCGTGGCTCTGAGCGTGGCTTCCACTGGCTCGTCTTCAGACAGGCGTTTCTCAAGGCTATGTGTTTCCACTCGTTTTTCATCTTCTCAAATTCCTCCGCACCCTCGACGGTTCATCACGACTTCTTCTTCCTTCGATAGTCATTTGGATCGAGACAAGCGTTATAGGTAGTGCTATCGACGCGAATCCAGTCGGTCTTGTTGATACCTCGGCGTTTGGAGATAAGTTTCTTCACGACCCTACCTCCTGCGAATAAGGAATAACCCCGCCGGAGGCCCGAAGACTGATCCAGCGGGGAGCAATTACCTTTGCATAATACAGCGATGCGACAAGGGGGGCAATGAGAGAGATTCGTTCTTTCATTTCGTGCCTTTCGTGTGTTTTGTGGTCTTTTCTCCGCGTTCCTCTGCGTTCTCAGCGGTTCGTTTCTCCCCCTCAATCTGCCCCAACTCCTCCACCGACTTCCCGTTTGCCCTCGATCTGAACTAGCCGGGATTTCCGGATAGTTGCTTCCGGAGACTGTTCCCCCTCTGCGAGGATATTCTTGATGTGCTCACTGATGGTTCTGACATCTTTCTGGAACAGCTCAGCCATAAGTTTCTGGCTCAACCAAACGGTTTCATCCTGAAGCCGTACCTCAACGCGCGTTTGCCCGTCTTCGGTCTGGTAGAGCAGAATGTCGCTATCTGGCTTGGCTGGCAGTTTATCGCTCACCGTTTTCCCCTAACAACTATCAATAGACCACGAAACACACTGAATACACGAAAGAGGATTGCCTTGCGACATGGAAATCGTTCGTGTTGTTTGTGTATTTTGTGGTCTCACAGGATGATCCTCTCAACAGTCGCCTTCGGGTAGTGGCCAAAATTGACCAACAACCCAAGCCGTAGCCCTGATGCCTTCAGGTAGTTGAAAACTTGTGCGCGGTGTTCGTTTGCGATCTCCTTCAGCGCCTTCAGCTCGACAATGATTCTGTCGTAACACACAAGATCCGGCCTATATGTCTGCGCTAGTGGCTCTCCCTTGTAATGCAACGCAAGTTCCCTTTGGGCAACGAAGCGAACCCCATTTCGCCTTAGCTCTCTCTCCATGCATTCCTGGTACACGGCCTCAAGGAATCCGCACCCCATCTCGCGGTAAACCTCGAACACCGCCCCTTGAATGGTGTAGCACTCTGTTCGATAGAGAAGAGAGTCTTTATCCATTTCCCTTTCGTGCCTTTCGTATATTTCGTCTTTCATCTACTGAATCCTAAGACCACGAAACACACGGAATACACAAAAGAGGATTGCCGTACAACGCGGAAGTTGTTCGTGTTTTTCGTGTATTTCGTGGTTCATTCTCCGAATTCCGTCTGTGCGAAGATCTTCTTCAGTTCGGCATCGATTTCTTCGGCTTTCTTCTCCAATCCCTCGTGGCCCCAAAGCTCGTCCAGTACCTCGGGAATTGGTCGGTAGACTTCCTTCTTGCTTGTGTCTACGTAGCCTGAAGGAGAGAGGTTGTAGTCGCTCTCCGCCGCCGCTTCGTTGGTGATGACCTTGGCAAACCGCTCGACGTCCTGCCCCTTGATGAACGATTGAGCGATCTTTCGAATGTTTTCGTCGGGAATGTAGTTCTTCGGACGGCCCTTCTTGAACTCGCGGCTTGCGTTCACGAGCACTATCTTGCCCTTGCGATGCGGAAGTTTGTTCCGATTGAGCAGGATGATGATCCCGGCGGCGGTGGTGTTGTAGAACAGGTTATCCGGCAAGAGAACGACGCCCTCAATGAGATCGTGGTCGACGAACCATTTGCGGATGGTCTTCTCTTTGTCCTCGTTTCGGCTTCCGCTGCCACGAGTAACAGCGCCGGTATCCAGGACAACGGCCGCCCGTCCCGTAGGACTGAGCGAGGTGAGGGTGTGCTGGAGCCAGGCCCAGTCTGCTTTGCCGGATGTTATTCCGCCGTGCTCATCAAAGCGTCCGAAATCGTCCTTCTCGTAGATCGCTGAATCGTAGGACTGGTTCCACATGGGATTTGCAACGACGATGTCGAACTTCCTAAGGCTTGAATCTGAATCCCGAAACTTCGGGTTGGTCATCGAGTTGCCCCGCACGATCTCGCCTTCCATGTCGTGAATGACCATGTTCATCCGGGCGATGGCGTAGCTTGAGCCGTTTATTTCTTGCCCGTAGAGCTTAAGAGGACGATTGACCTTCAGCTCGCGTTCCTGAAGAGCCAGCTCGCACTTGATCAATAACCCGGCCGATCCACAGGCATAGTCATATACTTCTTCACCCTGAGCCGGCCGAACCATGTGGGCCATGAGCCAGCCGACCTCGGTAGGCGTGAAGAACTCACCGGCGCTCTGTCCCTGTCCCTCGGCAAACTTCCGGAGCAGGTACTCATAACAGCGTCCGAGAAAGTCCGGCTCCACGTCGTAGAGCCCGAGCCGGTAGCGAGGATCGGAGAGTGCCTCGATTACCCCTGCCAATGCCGAGTCGCTGATCTCCCGCTCCCCTGTGCGGGTCTCGTTGAAGTCGACGGTGTCGATGACCCCGCTGAGGTCCTTTGAACGATCCCCCGCGTTGGCCCTAACGATCGTCCGCATCGTTAGCGTGAGATGCTCGCCAAGCGTCTTGGGCTTCTGCCCTTCGGGCCAATCGAACGGCTCACGACCGCTGACAACCGGCCAACGGGCTTCAGGCGGTATATAGAAGCGAACCAAGCTCTTATCGGCTTCGATTATCTCCAACGCGGTTTTGTGATCGCCGTAGGTCTCGGTGAGACGCTCGACCTCATCCTCGAAGACGTCCGAGAGGCGTTTGATGAAGACAAGAGGCAGTATGTAGTCCTTGAACTTGGGGGCATCCTTCTCTCCCCGGATTGAGCAAGCCGCACTCCAGAGCATCTGCTCCATCGATTTCGTGGTGAGCACGTCTTCTCTCGAAACCCTGCGACGCCGTTTGGGGGTTCCAAGATCGAGGGTAGGTTCCCCAAGACCAACATCTGCAACAAGTTCGCTGATCGCCTGCTTGGCCTTTCCGCGCGGCGTAGTACGTCCGTTCTCCCAACGGTTCAATGTGGTGAATGCCACGTCAAGCCTGGCTGCAAGCTCTTCCTGGGTCAGTCCGAGCTTGGCTCTAAGTTGTTTCAGGACTTCAGGGATGTCTCGGCTATCCATGATCCTCCTTCAGGGGGTATGCATGAATGCTATAGCAAATATGGCGCCCTGTCAAGTCCCAAAGGATCGTTCTTGAATTTCAGTTTTGCTTCTTGCCATTCTGGTTCGTATTCCTATCGTTCCTCACGTCCAGAGAGCGCATGTGCGCTGTGTGGCTTTGATCCGTGAATATCAAAAAGGGATGAACCTCCCCCAGCCCTCTCTTCCTTGGAAGGCCCCATCGGCATAGACGATCCGTCCACGCGAGATCGTCGCCTCGACTGCTCCACGCACTTGCTTTCCCTCATAGGGAGAAAAATCGGTTGTCATGTGCAACTTCTTGGCATGGATCGTCCACTCCTTCTCTGGGTCAAGGATCACGATGTCCGCATCCGAACCGATCGAGAGGCTCCCCTTGCGTGGGTAGAGTCCGTTCACCCGCGCCGGTCCTTCGCTTAGGAGTTGAGGAAGGGCTGTCAGAGGGAGACGCCCCTTCCCCACCCCTTCGGAATAGAGGAGGGGGAGGAGGGTCTCCACGCCGGGGAGGCCGTAGGGAAGGTCTAAGAACGATCCCTTCCAGGTCTTCTGTTCTCGCGTGAATGGGCAGTGGTCGGTCGCCACAAGATCGAGAGCACCATCACTCAAGCCTTGCCACAGCGCCTGTTGATTGCCTTCTTCGCGTAGAGCCGGACTCGCCGAGAAGAAGTGGCCGTCCGCTCGATCGTAGACCTCCTTTGTGAGCAGGAGGTACTGCGGACAGGTCTCCGCGGTGAGTCTCACCCCCCGTGCCTTGGCGCGTTTCACCGCTGTAAGACCGAGCTCTGAGCTGACATGCACGATGTGCACTTTCACCCCGACCTGTTCTGCGAGGTAGGCCACCTGATAGATCGCTGCTCCTTCACAGATTGGTGGACGAGCCTGCGCGAGGCTCGTCATCTTACCTTTTGCCTCGCTTCCTATCTGCTGAAGGATCGCGTCGATGATGGGGTCGTCTTCACAGTGAACCAGCGCGACCGCATCGAGATCGGCGAGCACCCCAAAGGCATGATAGAGAACGCCGCTGTCCGAAGAGCGACCGGAGGAGGCGTACGCCGTGTAGAACTTGAATGTTTTAATGCCAAGCTTTACAGCATCACGAAACTCTGCTTCGTTACCCGGATGCCAGCCAACGACCTCCCCGTGCAGGGCGTAGTCGATCACCGAGGACGCAGCCTCTTCCTTGCGCGCTTCGATCTCCTCAGGGATCGAAGTCTCTTGGGTCCCAACGGTGAAGTCGACGATCGTCGTCACCCCGCCGCAGGCAGCGGCGCGTGTTCCGGTGAAGAAGTCGTCGCTCGATCGCGTCCCAGCGACAGGGAGGGCCATGTGCGTATGCGCATCTATCACCCCGGGAAGGACGAGTTTGCCGGAAGCATCGATCTCGCTTCGTCCCGACAGATCAAGCCCGATTGCGGCGATCTCCTCCCCCTCGATCGCCAGATCAGCCTGAATTGTTCCCTGCGGGGTAACGAGCGTTCCGCCACGAAGTACCAGGTCGTATGCCCTCATCCCTTTCGCCTCCCTATATCGCAAGTGTACCATCACCGTCGCTCCCCGGTCCAACGACAGCGACGAGTTGAGCGATTTCGGGCCCACAGCTGTCAGTAATGGACCCTTGTCATCCTTGACAACTTTGAGGCATAATCGGCTGACCGACGATGGCCAATATGAATAGAAGAGACACCGTATTTCAGTTCAAGATCGAACTCTTGGGAGTAGAACCACAGATTTGGCGACGCATTCAAGTACCGGGCGACTACACGTTTTGGGATCTACATGTTGCCATTCAAGACGCCATGGGTTGGCTCGACTATCATTTACACTCGTTTGGCATTGTCGGATCGAGCGTCACGATCGGTATCCCTGACCCCGACGGAGACGATCCCGCCGACTTCAGGCCCGGGTGGGAAGTCGAGCTTCGCGAGTTCTTCTCACACTTTTCCCCGCTTGGACTGTACGAGTATGACTTTGGTGATTCTTGGCTGCACGAGGTTTGTTTCGAGGGCGCTTATGAGGCCGAGGCTGGAGTGGTATATCCCCGCTGCCTGGATGGGGCACGACGCTGTCCTCCCGAGGACTGTGGCGGTGCTTCCGGGTACGAAGAGTTCCTGAGGGCAATCAATGATCCGACCGACCCCGAGCATGATGCATTTCTGGAGTGGATAGGCGGCGCGTTCGGTCCAGAGAAGTTCGACCCATCGAAAGTTCGGTTTGATGATCCGGGTGAGCGACGGCGGATCGCGTTTCACGGATAGAGCCGCTAACTTGAGCATTTCTCCCGCAGGTCTCGGATTTTAGCAGCAATACAACCCCTTCACCGCGCGTTCCAGTTCAGTCTTGTCAGCCATACGATCATCCCTCGCTGGAGATGGTAAAGCGTGTCCGACCGAGTTGTGCGGATTGCACAGGATGAACGCTGAGCAGTCTTGCCTTGCCGCTCGTTCTACGTCGTCGAAGTCAATCTTGTAGCGGCCATCTTCTCCTCGACATTCTGGTCAACGTGCTCATGCTCATTGGCGTCATCGCGGTGCTGGTCAGCATGAGCTGGCAGCTTGCCCTGCTGAGTATGCTCCCTATTCCGCTAATCATTCTGGCTATGAGGGGGTTTGCTCGCTACGTCCGGCCCGCTTTTCGACAGCGTCAAGTCAAACTGGGAGAACTCAACGCAGCCCTGAACGACAACATCTCGGGAATCCGAGAGATCCAGGCGTTCACGCGGGAGGATAGCGAGGCGGACCGCATTTGGAGCCGTATCGTCCGCTATCGCGACTCTCTGCTGCGGGCACTCCGTTTGATGGCCGTGTTCCACCCCTCTATCGAGTTCACCGCCTCCTTGGGGACGATAGTCCTCATCTACTTCGGCGGGAGACTGGTGCTGAATGGGGCGTTGCCTATAGCCGATTTGGTCGCCTACTTCCTTTACCTGGAGCTGCTCTATCAGCCGGTACGGGCACTGGGGAGCGCATGGGAGAGCGTCCAGCAGTCATTGGCCGGTGCCGATCGCATTGCGGAGCTGTTGGAGCAAGAGCCTGATGTGAGCGAGTGGCCCAAAGCCATTGAGTTGCCCGATCGTGCCCGCGGAGCCATCACCTTGCGCAACGTGGGTTTTCGGTACAGCGTGGGCGAGATGGTGCTGCAGAACATCGACTTCGATGTCGCTCCGGGGTCGGTCGTGGCACTCGTGGGGCCGTCGGGGGTGGGGAAAACCACCCTCTCGATGCTGATCTCCCGGTTCTACGACGTGTCCGAAGGGACGATTACCCTTGATGGACACGACATCCGCGACCTAACGCTGGAGAGCCTGCGCCGGCAGATGGGCATCGTGCTCCAGGAAGTCTTCCTGTTTCATGGGACCGTCCGCGAGAACATCCTCTTCGGTCGGCTCGACGCGAATGATCAAGAGATGATCGAGGCAGCGCGTATAGCGAATGCCGACGACTTCATCGAGCTGTTCCCTGAAGGCTACGAGACCATGATCGGCGAGCGAGGGGTCAAGCTCTCCGGAGGCCAGCGGCAGCGGTTGGCCATCGCTCGGGCGGTGCTGAAAGACGCACCCATCTTGATCCTTGATGAAGCAACATCCTCGGTCGACACCGAAACCGAGCTTCTGATCCAACAGGCGTTGGAACGGCTGATGGTAGGACGGACGACCATCGTCATTACCCATCGTCTGTCAACCATTCGCAGCGCCGACAAGATTGTCGCTCTCAAGGACGGGCGGATCGTGGAACAGGGAACCCATGATGAGCTGATGGCACAGGACGGGATCTATCGGTACCTCAACCGAGTGCAAATGAACGAAGACGCGCGGCAGACCGCACTTTACGAAGGGTGATGAGTATCCTCCCGCGTTGAGATCCCGCCTTTGAGACCCTTATTGATACCGCGAGGATGCTCCCTCCACTCCGCGAATTGCCGAGCTTGTGGCCGCGTCGCGGTGCGCGGATTCGAAACGGCTGGGCCTACGGTTGCTGCATCTCGATCACGATCTCGCCGAGGCCTACATCAAGCTTGACTGAGCGCTCCCCGTTGCCCAACGTGACATCCCCCGACTTGCCGACGAAGCCTCGGACTCCGCCAATCATGCCGGGGAATCGATCGATAGAGACATTGCCGATTCCCGCTTTGGCGGCCACCGTAGCTGACGTACTTGCCGGAAGTGCGAGGACAATCTCACCGATTCCCAGATTCACGATCAACTGTTGGGCGTCCACATCGCGCAGATCAATCCCGCCCACGCCGTGTGCAACAATCAACGCGGTGGCACGCACGTCGCGCAGACTTAGATTCCCGGCGCCATTTTCGATGATAATCGTTTGGGCCTCATAGGAGACGAGATAGATGTCTCCGGCACCGTTTTTTACCTTGAGATCGACTCCTACCGGAACCCGCAGGGCGTAGTCGACGCGGCCGGTGCCCACGGTCTTCAGTGTGACGCCCGGTTCGGTCACATCCGAGAGAACCTGCAACTCGTCAATCCGCCGCTTGGCGGCCATCCGCACGGCTTGCCATTCCACCACGCGATTCGGCGTCGTTTGGGCCGCATCGACCGAATACCCCGAGATCACGATATTGCCGAGTGCGTTCTCGATGATCAGTTCGCTTTCGGCATCGACGACGAACGATCCATCGCTTACGGATGTAGCCTGAGCTTTGCCACTTGGCTTGTCATTGTCGGAACTTGTTACCGACTCGATGCCGCCGAATACGAGGCCGAAGCTGACCGTGGGTCCGGACAGGTCGAGTAACAGTGCGGGAATACCGATCAGATCACCGAAGTCGATCCCGAAGACAGGCAGTATGTATCCGAGCCGAAGTTCGAATCCCATCCATGGAAGCAACTGAGCAGACATGCTGACGTATGGCTGCACAAAGCTCACGGCGCGTCCCAGCTCGCGGGATGTCGGATTGGGGATAATGCCGCAGGGGGTAAAGCCTTCTGAATCAGTGAATGCTTCGGTAACCGTAAGCGCGTTAGCGCCAGCGCCGAATACTACTCCGACGGTGAGAACCGAGCTCTCATCGCCGCCGATGGCCGCGCCGATATCGAACCCGCCGCCGCCAAAGACCAGCTCGGCGTGACGGGTCTCGTTCTCAGAGGTCGCGAGTACGCCCCAACCGATGCCTCCAAACGACAGACCGCCCATTACACCACCACGACCGCCTCCGCCCGCGCCAATCAGGAAATCACCCATCGGGGCCAATCCATTCTCCGACATGAAGGTATTAACCCCGGTCATGTCCGGGAAGAATGCCATCGCCATAGCGCCACCGAATCCGAATCCACGCGTTGCAGGTTCTGCCATCAGAAGGCTGGAGCCCATCGCGCCGATGCAGACAAGGATCGTGAGAAGACACAACATTCGTTTCATCCGTGATCACCTCTCAAGTTGCTTCGGTCGACTGTCAACGGAAGCTTCGTATGATCCTAATCATTCCGCCGAAAGAATGCGAAAATCGAGTTTGCGAAGCATATGTCCGACCAAGAGAAGATGATAAGGAGCAGGGAACTCATGATGAGTTGATGGCAAGACGGTTCTGGAGAACCTGAACTGGATCCACAGCACATTCTGCGTACTTGGCTTCCATGCGGATAGGGCACGGATAACTCAGGAATAGAGAGTCTGGAGGTCAGTCATGAGAGCGCTTCTCTTCAGTGACAGGTATCTTGGAATTGATGGGTAGACATGGTAGACTAAGAGCGCTAAAGTAGGTCATGAAAGGAGGCAGAGATGCCGAATAAGACTCTGTCAACGAAGATCCCCGAGGAATTGCGTCAGCAAGTTGATGAAATCGCTTCTATCGAGAAGCGTGCACCAAGCAGCGTTGTTCGTTTGGCGATCGAACATTACGTGAGCACCTACTTTGAATTGCACCCGCAGTTCAAGGCGGAGATTCTTGAGGCGCGAGAGGCAATACGAGAGGGTGACATCGAGGATTACGAGTTCGGGTAGACAGTCTATGGCCTATGCTCCCAAGACATCCTCGAAATTCAACAGAACAAAGAAGAAGCTCCCTGGCAACCTGCGCAACGCGATCGATAGTCAGGTAAGGCTGATATGTGAAGACCCGAGTCTGGGAGCGCTCAAGACGGGCGATCTAGCGGGCGTGCGAGTGCACAAGTTCGGCTTTCTTGGCAGATTATACCTTCTGGCGTATGAGGTAGATGAAGGCGCCAAGATAATCTACGTCTACGCTGTTGGCGGACACGAGAACTTCTACCGTGATCTGAAGGAGTATCTGAAATCGTAACGCGAAGCTGGCCTAGATGAAACAGGATACTCTCCCAAGCGAACTGGCATACTAGGCACTATTGACTATCTAGTCGCGATGCAGTACTCTCGGTTTGGGTGATCACAATGAGCCGAGGGAAGCAGCTCAATATCTATGTTCCAGCGGATAAGATTCAAGAAGTGGAGCGGTTGCGCCGTCTAAGCAAGAGCACGGGAAAACCGATCAATTTGCTGGTGGTGGACGCGATAACGCAGTATCTCCATAAGCAGACGCCATCTGAAGTTCGCTTTCGCAGTTTCGACCTCAAGGTCAAACGCCCCATTCGTCGGGAAGAGATCTATGAACAGCAACTTGCACGCAAGCTAGAACACTGATGATCTATACGCTTGACACGAATGTTCTCGTTTATGCAGCTGACGAGTCTTTCCCATTACACACTGCTGCACGTGAGGTGCGCGATCACGCCGCCGCTGAACATCAGAAGGTCCGCTTGTGCTACTCAGTGTTGCTGGAGTTCTTTGCTGTTGTGACCGATCCCCGGCGCGTCGGGAATCCGCTTTCTCCCGCAGAGGCATGGCGTGAAGTGAGAACGTATCTGAACGCGTTTGAGGTATTGCACCCGGATGAAGGCACCTTCGCACAGCTTGGAAAGCTGGCAGATCAATACCAAATAGTGCAGCAAACGATATTCGATGCTCTTATAGTTGCCATGATGATCCAGTATAGGATAAAGGCTATCTATACGGATAACCCCAAGGATTTTGCGCGGTTTGACGGGATCGAAGTCCTCCCTTGGCCATCGGCGGGCACGAGAGCTTCTATCGAGACCTAAAGGAGTACCTGAAAGCGTAGTCCGTTCCAGCGAAAGTGGCATAGGATAACGTTGCGTGAAGCAATCTGCGCTGGTGGATTCCGTGGCGCTAGAAACGCGTAATGTGGGCGCGATCATTACCACATTTCTATCTTGCGTTACGCATTCTCATCGAGCGTCGCTTGGTGACTTCCAAGTGACATATCGCTATCTGCTGCATTATCGTCCTTGAAGCGTGCAAGTCGATTGACTCTTTGGGATCCTAGGTTATTATCATTTGACCAGCGCAGGTGATTGGAGGCGATATGGCAATTCAGATCAACTTGCAGCAGGCAGCAGTATTCAAGAGCTATTTCGAATCGTTGGCATTTGCGGAGGAGGAGCGTAACTACAAATGGGCCGTGCATCTCCTTGTGTCGGGGCTGCTATCTGAGAGGCTTATCGAGTCTGAGAATTTTCCTAGCTTGTTAGCCAAACTGATGACAGGGAAGCTCACTCCGCAGGATGTGGGTCTTGCATCCGGCGAGGCCGAGGCTGTCGAAGCCGAGCTTCAGAACATGGATGGAGGCCTCTTTGGAGCGCTCGCCAATCTGTGCGGAGGGCAATGGGGGACGCTACAACTCTACTGGATTCCCGTTGCAGTGGATTACGGATTCGGTGAAAGGCTACGGCAAGCATTCCGAGCATTGCTCATGGGGAAGGATCCACTCAAAGAAAGGATCGATACATTTCGTGAGGTGATGGAAGGAATACAGGTAGAGCTGAGGGACGCAGGTGGTTTTAAGCCAAAGTGGACTGTACAAAGAATCTCGTACCCATTCATAGGAATGGTCCTCGGGGCATACGATCCTACCGCGTACACGTTTTACCACGCCGGGAATCTGAAGCGCGCGTTGGAGGAACTCGGTGCCGATTGGCCCAACATAGAAGGCGGACGCAGGTACGTAGCTGTTCTCGAGCTTGTTCGTGAGTCAGAGAGCGCGCTCAGAGCTGAGGGACTACCTATTCGGGACCTAATTGACGTTCAGAGCCTCCTCTACATGCGCGGCGAGGAACTTAAACCTGGAGGGGAGGGACCCGGAGGGAGGCATGATGCGGCAGAGCAGCTTGCAGCGAGCATTCTGTGGCCGACCGATAGAGCTCGGCAGTTACTGGCACTTGCCGAACGCGGCAGACCGCTTCTCTTCTCCGGACCTCCAGGAACGGGAAAGACATTCGTTGCACGGGCGTTGGCTCGGATCATCGCGCCGGATGATGACCACATCGAAGTAGTCCAGTTCCACCCATCGTATGCGTATGAGGATTTCATGGAAGGAATCCGGCCCCGCGTTGGGGACAGCGGCGGGACGATACGCTATGACATCCAGCCCGGTGTCTTCCGGCGGATCGCGAATGAGGCCGCAGATGATCCAGAGAGTCCGTTTGTGCTGATCATTGATGAGATGAATAGGGCGAACCTACCGCGCGTATTAGGCGAGGTCCTTTACTGCATTGAGTACCGTGGCAAGAATGGCGAAATTCAGCTTCCGTATTCCGGTGAAGCGTTCAGTCTGCCAGAGAACGTGCTGATTATCGGGACGATGAATACGGCGGACCGTTCGATTGCTTTGGTTGACGCAGCGTTGCGTCGACGTTTCCTGGAGCTGGAGTTCCCTCCAGATCTTGATGTGCTGAAACGTTGGTGGGCACAGCAAGGGAATCCCGATCTCGGCGAAGATGCAGCTGCACGGCTTGAGCGTCTGAATGCTGAGCTTATGACTCGACTTGATGCCCATCGATTGATCGGTCACACGTACTTGATGAATCAGCACATTGCGGAAGAGGGGTTTGAGCCGGTGTGGGAGTGGCAGTTGAAGCCAGTTCTCCAAGAGCATCTGCATGCGCACCCTGACGATGTGGAGCAGCTTCGGAAGGCCTTTCTCAGCGAATGAAGGAACAGCGGGTAATCGAGCTTCGAGAGTGGCAGAAGGCGATCGAAGTCTCGCTTTCTGCGCCTGAATCCGCAGCACTGCGTGGCCTTCAAACGGCGAAGCGTGTTGCCGTCACCTGGTTGGGGCCTGACAAAGCGGCAGTCTCAGGAAGTGCTGGACACGTGGGGATTGCCTCACTCAGTGATGAAACTCAGATCATTGTTCGTCCACACATCTCTATCGGCAGTGTTCTTGAGCTTGCCTGCTATGCGTATGGGCTTGAACCACCGGAAGGCTCGACCATCGAAGAGGCTCGACTGGATAACACGGGTCCAGCCGATTGGCTGGCATTTCTCCTGACGCTGGAAGTCGAGAAGCTGCTGTCAATGGGACTGCGGCAGGGCTATCGAGAAATCGAAGAGGAGATTCCATACATCCGAGGGCGGATCGATTTCGGGGCAGTGCGTTGGGGGGAATCGAAGCCAGGGCTTGTGCCATGTCGATTTAAGGATTTCGTTGTCGATATGGCGGAAAATCGCATCCTGCGAGGCACGCTGGAGCTCTTGTCAGGGTTTCCATTGTCAGATGGATGTCGAAGACGGCTGAGATCCGTTCTTGCAGCGTTCGGTCGCGTCAAGCTTGTGCAGCCATCAGTCGTGATGTTTCATCGAATCGCTCTCACGCGAATAACCAGCTACTACGAGCCCTCACTCACGCTCTGCCAGTTGGTTCTAGAGGCGGCAGGGATCGAGCTGGAAGCGGGCAACGTCTCCACTCCGGGCTTCTTCTTCGACATGGCCAAGGTCTTCGAGAAGGCGATCGAAAGAGTGTTGCGAGAGGAATTCGGGAAAGAGAACGTCCACCATCAGCCTCCATACAACGATCGAATTCGAGTCGTCGAAGGCGAGCCGGCGATCCCAGTGACGATTCGACCCGACAACGTCATTGGACCCAAGGAATCGCCGTGGCTGATCGTTGATGCTAAGTACAAGAACCCGCTTCGTGATAGCTGGGGCAAGCAGTACTTCCACAACGAGGATCTATATCAAGCCTGTACCTACGCCGCTGCGCTCGATGCGCCTGCGGTGCTTGTGTATCCGAGAGTTGATCGGGATGTAGATGTCACGCTGGAAATGGCGAGCAGCAGTGTGAGAATCAAGACAGTAGATGTCCAGGCAGGCGTTCCCCTGGTCCTGAGGCTTCAGCAGGCATGTGGCAACCTATGGAATCGACCTGGCTGTCTTTCGTACAGTCAAATCAAAGGAAAGACACAGTGATCCCAAATCTACAGGGCAATGGCAAGCTGCTCTTTGGTGACGAGCAGCTGCTCTCTGGCGACTTTTTAATCTCGCATGACTTGAACCAGAGCAATGGGCTGGTCGTCGAATTTAAAAATTCCGACGCTGAAACCGTCGGTTTCGAGGCCAGGATCAACTCCGCGGACGGTCCTCAGATCGAGCGCAACCTAGCACTCAAGGGCACAACACGACATGGCCAACCAGTCAGCATCGACAAGCTCCTGATAGGGGGACGAAACCTCATGCGCGATGCCGGCAGGCCGCTACAAGTAAAGCTGACCCTATTCCCGCGAGACACTCTAGTCGTGGGTTCGAAGCCACCCTCTGTGAACAAGGTCAGTTTTTTCATTCCGAATATCAGGTTTCGCGGAATGGCGCGCGTGCCAGGATCGGGCGGCGCCCCCCGATTTGACACCGTGTTGGTTGATACTGAGCTGGGTGGCAGTCGCGTCCGCTTCCGCCTTCAGCAGCTGCCGGACTACGAAGAGCAGATGGAGAGGCTTGGACGAGGGACGAGCAGCTGTTGGACTGCGAGGCTTAACGTCGCATCGCTCGGCGAAGCTGGGCTCGCCCTCGATGAAGCAAAGGCCCTAGCTGATGACTTCCTGCTTCTTCTCTCCTTCGCCCTGTCGAAGCGAGTCATGTGGGTCGTACTGAAGGCAATGGGTCCCGAAATCACGCACAGAGAGGCGCGCTACGGGACCGCCATAAACCTGAAGGCATTCCCTGGCAGCGTCATGGGGGATGGGAACCTTGTCCGAGGTGATGGTGGATTCACAAGGCACCCTCTAACGGAATTCCTTGAGGTAGCTCTTCCTGCCTACTGGAGCCTAGCCAAGAAGGAGAAGCAGGATGTTGAGGCTGCAATTGGACTTCTCTGTGAGAGCATTGAGCGCTTCTTTTCACCTGCAGCCGTGACGTTAGTCGGGCGCGCGTTCGAGATCCTATGCAGGCGGTTTCTCTCCGCAAGTGAACGCGCCTATCTTGCGAAAGACGTGCAGCCTGAAAAGGATCTCGTTTCCATACTTACTTCGGAACTCTCGAAGTTTGCAGAGTGCTGGAGTATCGTCGACAAGCCTTCCAGCGAGGAATGGACTGATAGACTAGACGGACACGTTTCAAACGTTCTCCGGCGACCTTTCAAACTCCAATTGCACTCTCTCTTGGCCCGATGGCTCACCAATACTGGCAACGCCTACGAGCCAACTTGGGCCAATCAGTTTGTCAATGCTCGCAACTCGGCCGCCCACTACGGCTCGATCACGCAGAAGGAATCCGATGCTTGGGTGAAGGGCACTACTCTGCTCTGCCGGGTGCTCCTGAAGATCCTTGGGTATGCTGGTCCCTACGTCGATTTCTGGGGAGAGGGCGAGCGCGTCTCGGAGTGGTCCACACTACGCTAGCTCTCCTCGGAAGGCACGCTGAGTGAGTGATCGCAATAGTACTTCACAGGTTTCAGTAGCTTCTTGTGCGCGATGCAACAGAGATTGGTGACTGCTCCAGGCTTGTCCAAAGCGTTCCTGCAACTGCAGCTTGGGTACCGGAATTGGAATGCTTCGCAGCTTGGCTTTCGACACGTTGAGCATAGAGCCGCTAGTACCGGTAGCGCGTCTCCGGATGAGGCTCCTGAGTGAATCAGTCGATAGCGCGAACCGTATGTATTCGCCACGGATCAGCTTATTACTCGGTACCAATCGCCAGAGCTTGTCTGGCAAGAAGACACTGGGATCTTCTCGATCGACAAGACATGTGGCCGCGACAAGTTCCCGCGTGTTTGCTCGGCTGAAGAGCACATCTCCAACCTTGGGAACAATTACCTGTTTGCCGCGAGGATTGGAGACAGCCTTGCACTCCTCCGGCCTATACCTCCCCGAGGTCACAGCGCTTATCTTCAGAACAGCCTTCTCACCAGGCTCCGGGGCGCGGGCTTCGCCACTCGCACTCCAACCACCTTTGATATCAATGAGAACATCCCTGAGTTTGTAGACCGGCCAGCGTTTTGGATTGGTGACGGGGTCGCCGAACATATCGAGGAAGGCGGAGCGGAGGAATTGGTCGGCGAGGTCGAGGGTCTGCTGGCGCGTGCGGCGGACGGCATCGGCCTTGTCGAGGATGGCGGCAATCCGCCGTCTAAGCTTCACGCATTCGAGGTCATCTCTTGTAGGGAATCCGACGATCTTCTCTGGGGAGTAGAAGTCCGACTCCCAGAAGAAGTGTTTGTGCCCATTTGTGTAGAAGACAAAGGGGAGTCCTACGCCATGGAAATCGCGGAGTTGCTCAGCGTGCTGAAGCACTTGTTCCTGGCCAAGCTCAGCATCGTGCGAAGTTGGCTTCATCTCGACGAAGAACTTGCGTGTCCCGCCGATCCGGAACGCGTAGGCGGGCGCCTTGGCCGCTCCACCAATCTTGATCGTGTCCTCGTGGATGACGTCCTTGTACTCCTGGGCGTAGCCCTGCTCGTTGTCGGCATCCCAACCGAGTGCCTTGAAGAAGGGACCGAGGAACTCGCGCCGGAGCTGTGTCTCGTTGTACTCGCTCGACAGGTACGCCTCACGATTCTCGTGAAACCGCTCGATGAGTCTCTTGATTTCCTTCGGTGCAGTCATCCCGTCTTCTCCCCTGCCTCGAAGCCAATCTCGGATGTTCTCGGTGTCGGAGCCATCAACTGGCGGATTGCTTCGACAATCGAGCGAAGTGTTTCATCATGCTCGCCAACCCTGTCTTCGAGTTCTTCCAGCTTGCGCAGCATCTCGATCTGAGAGGAGAGTATTCCCCTAAACTTCACAAAGACGCGCACGACAAACAAGCTCATCTCAATCGCTCGCTGGGAGCTGGGGACATTCGCAGCCATCATCACGCCATGTTCGGTGAACGCGAGCGGCAAATAAGGTGAGAACCGGAGATTCGCAAGGTGATCACAATCTGTGACCACCTCCCTCCCTCCCCCCTGCTTCATGGCTGCGCGGACTGCCACAGTCACTCCGTGCAGCTTACAAGAAAGGCAACCTGCGAATCGCACCCTTCTCGTGGCATGGTTCTCTCATTCTAGCTGAGTCTAACGAAGGAGAAGATTCAATCCAACCGCGCCCAGCGGCGTGTTGGCCGTCTCGTCCCGCTCACCCTGTCAGGATCTTCGATTCCTTCAGGAGCGCCGCGAACAGAAGGGCGAGGGTCATCAGTCCGGTCAGGATGAGAAGGGACAGCGTCATCGAGCCGGTGGTCGGCGACTTCAAGGCGTCCATCCCGATGATGAACGCAATCCCCGACACTTGCCCCGCGAGCAAGAGCAGCCCATTCGACGTTCCCTCCGGTGCGGGGTACGTGATCTCGGCTCCGTACTGGAAGCCGAGCGGTCCCGACGAAAGCAGGAAGGCGCCGAGGACGAACGCCGAGGTGAGAAGGAGCCAATAGCTGTTGGCGAATATGATCCCAAGCATGCCGGGAATCGCGCCGGCGAGGGCGAGGAGGATGAACGGAACCCGCCGGCGCATCCGGTCCGAGAGCGGGGGGATGACGACGGCGCCGACGATCCCGCCGATGACCATCAGCCCTCCGACGAGGCCGGCTTGGTCGATGGTGAATCCGCGAGGTCGGACGATGTCCTCGATCCAGGTGGTCACGGCGTTGAACACGCCCAGGCCGATGAAGAACAAGATAAGGAGCAGAACGAATCCGCGGTTGTGGAACACGCTCTTTAGGCTGTCGAAGACGAGCGAGCGTTCTTCGGGGCCGACCGGGGTCGGCGGGCGCTCTCTGGCCAACGCGAGAAAGAGGATGCCGATTGCGGCGGAGATCACGCCGTAGACCAGCAGGGCGGTCGAGATGCTCGATCGAAGGACGATCATCGGGGTGACTGCGACGCCGGCGAAGATGCCGACGTAGATCGCCAGCGAGGCGAGGCCGGTGGCGGTAGCGCGCTCGTTCATAGGGAACCAGCGGCCGGCGATCTTCGCGATCGCGTTCAGCACGAACGGCTGGCCGACGGCGATCCCGATCTGCGCCACGAGGACCCACGTGTACTCGGCCGCGAGCAGGCCGCGCAGCAGGCCGAACACCCCCGTCAGCACAACGCCGATCCCTACCCCGATCCGGATTCCGTAGGTATCGATTACCCACGATGCCGGGATCGAGACGACGATGAAGACGACCATGAACACCAGCGACAGCAGTCCGATCGCCAGATCGTTCACTCCGTAGAAGGCCGCAGCGTCCCCCGTGATCGGAGCGAAGCTGATCCAGAGCAGTTGATTGACGGCGATTGCCAACATGAAGACGATGAGCATCACCCAGCGATAGCCATGCGCGCGGACAACGGACGGTTCGTTCATCGATTCCACCCCCGAGGTCGGTCCGACAGAATGGCGGGCGTTCCAGCCCACGCTTCCCCGTGACCGCGTCGACTATTGTAGGACAGGTCGTTCCACTCGGTCAACTGGGTGCTCTGCGAGCATCTGGGTCTGAAGCCAGCCCACGCTTCCCCTGCTCCTTGCTTTTCGGCCAAGCTGTATGATAGTATTACAGATATCGGTCGCTAGAAACATGGTCAAAGCGGCCGACGTTTCCAGACCGGGAAGAATTAAGCTCAGGGAGGATAAGGATGATCGATCTAACAGTCAACAAGGAACAACTCGAACGAACAGTAACACGGGCACGCGAGCGGGGGATCATCGCTCCTACTTTTGCCCAGATGAAAGATCCAAATAAGATCCCTGAGAAGATTAAGGAACAAATGAAGGACGTCGGCCTGTGGGATCTGCATCCGCTGAACTTGCTACGCATCACCTGGAAGAACGAACCGGTTAAGCAAGGCGGTGGGTTCGACGGGGTGAACTACGTGGAGATCCCCTCGGAGATCACCGGGATGAAGGCGCGGATCATCGCCCTCGTCGGCAAGTGGTTCCCCACCGGGACACACAAGGTGGGAGCAACGTACGGATGCCTTGCCCCACGCCTTGTCACCGGCCAGTTCGACCCCACCTTTCACAAGGCGGTCTGGCCCTCTACTGGGAATTACTGCCGCGGCGGTGCCTACAACTCCAACCTCCTCGCTTGCGACTCAATAGCCATCCTCCCCGAGGAGATGTCCCAGGAGCGGTTCGAGTGGCTATCCAAGGTCGCCGGCGAAGTGATCGCCACGCCGGGGTGTGAATCGAACGTGTGGGAGATCTTCCAGAAGTGCATCGAGCTTCAGGCCACACGCGACAACATCATGATCTTTAACCAGTTCGACGAGTTCGGGAATCACCTGTGGCACTACGAGGTGACCGGTCACGCCATGGAGGAGGTCTTGCAGAGCGAACTCGGTAGCGATGGTCGCTACGCCGGTGTCGTTCTTACTTCCGGCTCGTCAGGGACGATGGGATCCGGCGACTATCTGAAGGAGCTCTACCCGGCGAGCAAGCTCGTCGTCTCCGAGGCACTGCAGTGCCCCACCCTCTTGGAGAACGGGTTCGGCGGCCATCGGATCGAGGGGATCGGCGACAAGCACGTCCCGTGGATCCACAACGCGCGTAACACCGACATGGTGACTGGGATTGACGATGAGGACTGCATGAGCTTGATCCGTCTGTTTAACGATCCGGCAGGACAAGCGTTTCTGCGGAGCCAAGGGGTTAGCGACGCGCTCATCGAACAACTCCCGCTTCTTGGCATTTCCAGTGTGGCCAACCTCCTCTCGGCGATGAAGTTCGCCAAGTACTACGAGCTCACCGAAAAAGACGTTGTTCTCACCGTATTCACCGACTCGATGGAACTCTACCAGACCCGCCTTGTAGAGTTGGAAGAGGAGAAGGGAGCGTACAACGAGATGCAGGCAGCGATAGACTACAACCGGTATCTCATGGGAATCAAGACCGATAATACCCTCGAACTTCGATACCGAGACCGCAAGCGGATCCATAACCTCAAGTACTACACGTGGATCGAGCAGATGGGTAAGTCGGTCGACGAGCTGGACGCGCAATGGTACGATTATCCCGGCTATTGGGAGCGTATCCACAAGTTGGTCGAGCCAATAGATGAGCTGATCGAAGCGTTCAACGACAAGGTCGGCTTGCTGAATGAACTGTAGAACAGGTTGTTATTGATCAGGCGCCCCTCCATTTGAGAGGGGCGCCCTGTTACAGAGAGGTCCCGTTTTCTGTAATTCTTCCTGTCTTCCGCTGTTCTCTGCGTCTTTGAGCCTTTGCAAGAGGCACAAGTTTTTCCTCTCGCCCGTTCGTTGTACTCACTCAAGCCGCCAAGGTATTGCGATACCAGGGTGTCGCGACACCAAAATCGCCAAGGCGTAAGCTAACGTCGGAGGCAAGCTCCGACGCTACATATAATCAACACTCTTTGCTCTTCTTCGCGTTCTCTGCGGCTTGGCGAGAGAATGCTCTCGCAATAACGCAGTCTTTTCTCATTGGAAGATGAGCATGAGCGTGCAAGTCGTTAAGCCAATATACCCGGTTTGGAGAAGGAGCGAAAGAGCTCAGACTTCTTCTCCTGCACCAGCTTAGCATACTCGGTGTCACTG